>Ga0208979_100044_pt1 | contig 260179 bp, 253 predicted proteins | sample HotLakConsUCCSLE_FD_184738 | JGI IMG/M metagenome (GOLD analysis project Ga0208979, IMG submission 184738) | Hypersaline microbial mat communities from Hot Lake, Washington, USA - Hot Lake Consortium UCC-SLE (SPAdes) | ecosystem: Environmental > Aquatic > Non-marine Saline and Alkaline >... | reverse complement strand
TGCCGATGGAATGCGCGGCGAGGATCGTCTTGCCGCCCCCGGTGGGCAGGCGCAGGCAGACATAGGGAACGGCCGGCAACTCGGCGAGCGGCGTGTAGGTGCCGCCGTACCGGCCGAGCCGCTTGGCCTGGTCCGGCTCCTTGGTGATCGCCTCGTACGCGCCCTTCGGGCCCGCCACGCGCGACTCCTCGAAGAAGCGGCGGAGAACGGAGAGAGTATCGGTCTGGTATTGCTTCAGTTTCATCAGATGCCCCCTCAGGCCCGCGCTTTGACGTCGTAGGGCGTTTGCTTGAAGGTGATGCGCTCGCGATCGAGCGTCGCGGGCGTCAGCCGGGATTGCTCGCCATAGACGGTCAGCGGGCCGTCGAAATCCGGCGCCAGTTTGGCGATATCCTCACGGATCAGGGCGAGGGTCGCGCGGGTCAGCACGTTGCCGCCGCCCGGCCTCTTGTCGCCAAGGATGCCGTTGTAGAGCAGCGCTTGGGCGCGGCCGTCGTGGATGCCGAGCAGCGGGCTGTCGCCGTTGCGATCCCACGGCCTATCCGTCTCCGAAAACCATACATGAGCCGCCAGCACAGGGAAGCGGATGTCCTGCCGAATGTGGCCTTCCTCGTCGAAGACGGAGGGACCGAGCCGGTAGAAGCGGAAACCGCCGCCGCCCTGCCACCCCATTGCCTCCGAGATCCCACCCTTTTCGCCCTCAATGACCTTTTGCAGGCGTGGGGCGCAGTGAGTGTGGGCATGCTCGCCCATCTCGATGCCGATGTACCGGCGGCCCATCTTGTGCGCGACAGCTGCTGTTGTGCCTGAGCCGAGAAAGGAGTCCAGAACGAGGTCGTCCGGATCGGTCGCAATGTTGATGATGCGTTGAACAAGGCGTTCGGGCTTCGGCGTCATGAAGTTAACCTCACCGAAGAGGGCGACCACTTCTTTCTTGGCCTCTTGGGTGTTTCCAACCTCGGTGTTCATCCACAGGGTCTGTGGTACGACGCCCTGCTTCACCTCCGTAAGGAAGCGCTTTATGCGCGGAGTGTTGTTGCCGTCCTTGCCCCACCAGATCCTGCCATCGCGGTCCATCTCCCAGAACCGCTCCTCCGACACGCGCCAATACATGCCATTCGGAGGGCCTGCGATCACCCGGCCGCTGGGACAGGTAATCGCGTATCTTCCGGCACCGTAGAAATTTCGCGCGGAAACGTCGCCGGAAGTCCAAGGGCCGCGAGGATCATTGTCCGGGTTCTTATAGCCTTTGTTCATCCGGTCGGAACGCGGCATGGGGTTGGGCACCCACTTATCGGCATTCCTGGCAAAAATGAGAATATGGTCGTGATCATCCGAAAAATGCCGCGCGGTGTTCTTCGGCGAAAATACCTTCTGCCAGAGGGTATTGGCGATAAAATTTCGCCGCCCGAACACCTCGTCCATGATGACCTTTAGGTAGTGCCCCTCGTTGTCGTCGATGGACACCCAGATTGAGCCATCCTCGGCCAGAAGATCGCGGAGCAGTTCCAGCCGGGGCCACATCATGGCCAGCCATTGTGTGTGCTCGAGGTTGTCGTCGTAGTGCTCGAAGGCGGAGCGCGTGTTGTAGGGCGGGTCGATATAGATGCATTTCACCCGACCGGCATAGAAGGGGAGCAGGGCCTTCAGCGCTTCCAGGTTGTCGCCTTGGATCAGCATGTTGCCCGCGCCACCGTCGCCCGCCGACAACTCCGGGACTTCCTCCAGCAGGCGATAGGGCACGTGCTGTGCCGTGCGGATGTCCTCGTCCCGTGTCAGCCAGTTCAATATCGGCATGCGCTACCGCTCGTCCTCTCGTTTCTTGCCGGAGGGCTCCACGGTCCGGCCGGTCAGCCGCTGGTATTCCTCGACCGCAAGGACGACGACCACTGGACGACCATGCTTCTCGACGACCACCGGCTCGGCCCGCGCCTCGTCGATCAACTGGCCGAAGTGATGCTTGGCCTCACGGGCAGACACGGCCTTCATGGCCCCCTCCCTGATTTGTGGTCAGAATGGTCACAATGCACGGATGAGGTCAACGACCCACGGCACTGCGACTTTCACATCGGGGAGTTCGACGCCGGGGGCATTTCGACCGGATGGAACCGGGATCGGAGTCCGCGCAGACACAGGCAAAAATGGCTTATAGAACAGATGCTTGAAAGCTTTTCACCAAAACTGCGCAGTCAACAGGTCCGGAGAATATCGTCCCGGAGAGACCACTTCGGGGCCTCCTGGCAGCGGGGCCGGTTAACAGCCCCTCCCGCATAACCCTCGAAAACAACGGAAAAATCTGGCCGCAGCCGGATGGGGAGAACGCTTTCGCGGGGGCAAGTGGCGGAGGAGGTGGGATTCGAACCCACGGTACGCTTTCACGCACGCCGGTTTTCAAGACCGGTGCAATCGACCACTCTGCCACTCCTCCGGGCTGCGGCTTGCTTAGGGGGAGTTGCGCGATTCGGGAAGCGTGTTCGGCGGCAACACTTCGCGGGGCGCTACCGAATCGCGGGCTTTCAAAAATCCGGACTTGCATCTATAGTTTGTCAAAACCCTGCCGGCAGCGATGCATGGCGGGGCAAGAAACAGGCAAGGCAGACTGGCCCGAACGGGTCGGGGTCCCGCAAAACCAGGGATTTACAGGTAAAAGGGCAGCATGATGACGATCCTTTATCGGCGCAATCGGGCGGTGCGAGCCGTCCTTGTTCTGGCGCTCGCCGGCGGCCTTGTGGCCTGCGACGAGACCGGCCAGTTTTCCTTCCCGACCCTCGATACGGCCCCCGATGACAGCGAGATGGTCACCCGGGCGCAGACCACCGAACTGGTCGAGCGTGACGTGGAAGCCCCCGATGTCTTTCAGGTGACCGAGGCAGGCCTTTGGGACGGACGTCCCTCGCTGGGGGGGGTCTGGGTCGCGCATCCGGACGTGGCCGAACCCGAACGCGTGATCATCCGCAACACCGAGACGGGGGCCTTCGTGATCGGCGCCCTGTTCCGGCGCGAGCGCGAGAATCCAGGCCCCGCGCTTCAGGTCTCGTCCGACGCGGCCGATGCGCTCGAGATGCTGGCCGGCGCGCCCGCGACACTCAACGTCACGGCCCTGCGGCGCGAGCCTGTCCCGGCCGAGGCCCCGCCGGAGCCGACAGCCGATTTCGACGCGCCCTCCGAGATCGAGGCCACGCCGCTGGACGACCCGATCGCGGGTGCCGCCGCCGCCATCGCCGAGATCGAGGCCTCCGAGGCCGACGCGCCCGAGGTCACACCCGCCTCGGCCCCTGCACCGGCGGCACCGGCCACGACGCTCGATCGCGCCTATATCCAGATCGGCATCTTCAGTGTCGAGGCCAACGCCTCGAACTCCGCCACAGCGATGCGCACGGCAGGCCTTCCCGCCGAGGTGGTCCGTCAGGAAAGCCAGGGATCGACCTTCTGGCGCGTGATCGTGGGCCCCGCCTCGTCCGAGGCGCAGCGCGCCGATTACCTTCAGACCGTCAAGGATCGCGGGTTTACTGACGCCTATTTTGTGCGAAACTGACACCGCCGTCCGGGGATGCGTTCAGCCGCCGCTCTGCCCGGCGGCTGAACCGGATCCAAAACCAGGGAGCTTGCTGCCATGTTGCGCCTGATCGGGGGCCTGATCTCCGTCGCTTTCCTCGTTCTGCCCACACTCGTCACGGCGCAGAATTTCGACACACAGGCAGGGGCTGCCTATGTCTATGACCAGACGACGGGAACGGTGCTTCTGGAGAAGAATGCCGACGAGCCGCTTCCTCCGGCCTCGATGTCGAAGCTGATGACGCTTTACATGGCATTCGAGGCGGTGGCCGATGGCCGCCTGACGATCGACCAGATGCTGCCTGTGTCGCAGCATGCAATGGATTACGGCGGCTCGTCGATGTTCCTGCGCGCGGGCGAACAGGTCAGCGTCGAGGATCTGCTGCGCGGCGTGATCGTGCTGTCGGGCAATGATGCAAGCGCGGTTCTGGCCGAGGCCCTGTCGCCCGACGGGACCGAGGCGGGGTTCTCCACGATCATGACCGACCGGGCCCTCGAACTGGGGATGACGAGCACGGTGCTGACCAATTCCAACGGCTGGCCCGACCCGGATCACCGGATGTCGATGCGTGATCTGGGCATTCTCGCGGACCGGCTGATCACCGATTTCCCGACCTTCTACCCGCTTTTCGCCGAAGAGGAATTTGCATTCGACGGGCGGGTTCCGGCGAATTCGCGCAACCGCAACCCGCTTCTGGGCATGGGCATCGGGGCCGACGGGCTCAAGACCGGCCACACGCAGGAGGCAGGCTACGGCCTTGTCGGCTCCGCCAAGCGGGGCGACCGCCGGATCGTCTTTGTCATCACCGGACTCGAGACCGAAGAGGCCCGCCGCAACGAGGCCGAACGCATCGTGAACTGGGCCTTCCGCCAGTTCGCGCAGCGCAGCCTGCCCCAGGCAGGCACCCGCGTGGCCGAGGCCGAGGTCTGGATGGGTGCGGCACCCACAGTGGGGCTGAGCATCGCGCAGGACGTCTCGCTTCTGATTCCGCTTGACCAGGCCGACCGGATCGAGGCCGAGGCCGTCTTTCTCAGCCCGATCGACGCTCCGGTCAGCGCGGGCCAGCGCCTGGGCGAACTGATCATCCGGCGCGACGAGGGCCTGCCCGAGATCCGCATTTCCCTCGTGGCCGATGCCGACGTTCCGGCCGGCGCCTTCGGGGTCAAGCTGCGGACAGCGGCGCTTGTCCTGCTGCAACGGTTTGCCCCCGAACAGGCCGAATTCGTCGGGCCGCTCCTGACCGCACCGGGCGGGGCATGACGGGGCCCGGACCGGGTGGCATGGCCTCGGGGCGGTTCATCAGTTTCGAAGGGATCGACGGGTCCGGCAAATCGACACAGGCGCGCGAACTGGCGCGGCGCCTGCGTGCGATGGGGGCCCACGTGGTCCTGACGCGTGAGCCGGGCGGCAGCCCCGGCGCCGAGGAGATCCGCAACCTCGTCCTGACCGGCGATCCCGGCCGCTGGTCTGCCGAGACCGAGATCCTTCTGTTCACCGCCGCGCGGCGCGACCACCTTGAACGGGTGATCGACCCGGCGCTGGCGCGCGGCGAGACGGTCGTCACCGACCGTTTCGCGGATTCGACCCGTGTCTACCAGGGCGCCACGCGCGGCGATCTGCGCGAGGTGGTCGACCGCCTGCACAGCCTCATGATCGGGCGCGAACCGGACCTGACCTTCATCATCGACATGGACCCGGCCGTAGCCCTTGACCGGGGTCTTGCGCGCAAGTCAGGCGAGGACCGGTTCGAGGAATTCGGCCTCGGCTTCCAGGAGACCCTGCGCCACGGCTTTCTTGCGCTGGCGCACGCCCAGTCCGACCGCTGCATCGTCATCGACGGAAACCGTCCCGAGACCGAGGTTGCCGCCGAAGTGGCCGCCCAAGTCCAGGCCAGGATGAGCCAGGTGGTCTGAACGATGGCAGACCCCGAAAGATTGCCTGAGCCCGACCGGATCGAGGGCGCGCCCCATCCGCGCGAGGCGACCCGCATCGTGGGGCAGGACGCGGCGGAACAGGCGTTCCTGACCGCATATCGCTCGGGCCGGCTGCATTCGGGCTGGCTTCTGACCGGGCCGAAGGGCATCGGCAAGGCGACGCTCGCCTACCGGATCGCGGCCTTTCTTCTGGCCGAGCAACCCGACGCTGGCGACGGGCTGTTCGGGACGCCGCCCCCGCCCGACAGCCTCGACATCGCGCCCGACCACCCGGATGCGGCGCTGATCCGGTCGGGCGCCCATCCGCGCCTGTTCATCGTGCGGCGGGGCGCGAACACCAAGGGCGACAGGCTGGCCGACGTGATCCGCGCCGACGAGGTCCGCAAGCTTAAATCCTTCTTTCACCTGTCGGCCACCGATGGCGGGCGCCGGGTCGTCATCATCGACGCCGCCGACGAGATGAACGTCTCGGCCGCCAATGCCGTCCTGAAGGAGCTGGAGGAACCCCCTGCCCGCGCCACCCTGCTCCTGGTCTCGCATCAGCCCTCGCGGCTTCTGCCCACGATCCGCTCGCGCTGCCGGGAATTGCGGCTTTCGACACTGGGGGCGGAGGATTTGGCCGACGTGCTCGAGGCGATCGGCCAGCATACCGACGCGCCCGAGGCCCTGGCAGTGCTCGCCGACGGGTCCGCGGGTGCGGCTCTTGGTCTTCTCGCCCATGACGGGCTGCCGCTCTATGCCGATCTTGTGGCGCTGTTCTCCGATCTGCCGCGCATGAAACGGCCCGAGGCGCTGCGTCTGGCCGATGCCTGCGCCGGTCGCGGATCCGAGGCGCGCTTTGCCCTGACGCTCGACCTGATCGACATTTTCCTGGCCCGCGCCGCCCGCGCGGGCCTGACGGGCGAGCCGCACAGCCAGGGCGCGCCGGGCGAGGCGCGGCTTCTGATGCGGTTGTCGCCGCATGATCGGGCGGCCCGCGCCTGGGCCGACCTGCAACAGCAGGTCTCGGCACGGGCGCGCCGTGGACGGGCGGTCAACCTTGACCCTGCCGCGCTGATCCTCGATATCCTGTTCCGGATCGAAGAGACGGCCCGCGCGGTCGCCGAATAACAAGGCTCTCCCATGTCCGCCCCGCCGATGCTCGTCGACAGCCATTGCCATCTGGATTTTCCCGACTTCGAGGCCGAACGCCCCGAGGTCATCGCCCGTGCGCAGGCCGCAGGGGTGGGTCGGATGGTCACGATCTGCACCCGGCTGAGGAACGAACCCGCCGTGCGCGCCATCGCCGAGGCGCATGACCCGGTCTTCTATGCCGCGGGCACCCACCCGATGAGCGCCGCGCAGGAGCCGCTGACCAATGTGGACGAACTGGTTGCCATCGCCCGGCACCCCAAGATGGTCGGCATCGGCGAGACGGGCCTCGATTACCACTACACGGCCGAGAGTGCCTCAGCGCAGCAGTCCTCGCTGCGCATCCATATCGACGCCGCGCGCGAGACGGGTCTGCCGCTGATCATCCATGCCCGCGACGCCGATGAGGATATGGCCCGCATCCTGCGCGAGGGGATGGAGAACGGCGCCTTTGCCTGCGTGATGCATTGCTTTTCGTCCGGCGCGGGGCTGGCGCGGGCGGCACTCGAGATGGGGTTTTACCTGTCGATGTCGGGCATCGCGGCCTTCCCCCGCAGCCAGGAGCTGCGCGATATCTTCGCCGCCGCACCCGTCGACCGGATCCTCGTGGAAACCGACAGCCCCTACCTCGCCCCGCCGCCCCATCGCGGCAAGCGGAACGAGCCCGCCTATGTGGCCCATACCGCCGCCAAGGGAGCGGAGGTCTTCGGGATGAGCGTCGAGGAGTTCGCGGCGCAGACGACGCGCAATTTCGACCGCCTCTTCTCCAAGGCCGCCGCCTGGGAGGCACCCGCCGCATGACATTGAGTGCCACGATCCTTGGCTGCGGGTCTTCCGGAGGGGTGCCGCGCCTGTCCGATGACGGCGGCAATTGGGGCGATTGCGACCCAACCGATCCGCGCAACCGGCGCCGGCGCTGCTCTCTTCTGCTGCGGCGCTCTGGGCGGGACGGCGAAACCCGCGTGCTGATCGACACCAGCCCCGACCTGCGCGACCAGCTCCTAGACGCGGGTGTCGGGCGGCTGGATGCGGTCGTGTTCACCCATGCCCATGCGGATCATGTCCACGGGATCGACGATCTGCGCCAGATCGTCTTCAACATGCGGGCAAGACTGGCCGTCTGGGCCGATGGCGCCACCTCCGACGCGCTTCTGGGGCGGTTCGGCTATGCCTTTGTCCAGCCCGAGGGATCGTCCTACCCGCCGATCCTCGATCTGCACACGATCCGGGGGCCGGTCACGATCGACGGCGCGGGCGGGCCGGTCACGCTGACCCCGTTCGAGGTGATCCACGGCGCGATCGACGCGCTGGGGTTCCGGATCGGGGCGCTCGCCTATCTGCCAGACGTGTCGGAAATCCCCGAACCCGCCTGGGTCCATCTTCAGGGGCTGGATTGCTGGATCCTCGATGCCTTGCGCCGCACGCCGCACCCGACCCACGCCCATCTGGACCTCGCTCTCGAATGGATCGAACGGGCAGCCCCCGACCGGGCCTTCCTGACCAACATGCATATCGATCTCGACTTTGCCACCGTCGAGGCCGAGACCCCGGCCCATGTCACGCCGGCCCATGACGGAATGGTGATCGAGATCGCCGAACCCGACCCATGAGCGACGCCGAAGAGCACAGCCCATGTCCGACCTGCTGACGGTCGTCCTTCCGGTCTTCATCATCGTGGCCTTCGGCTATGCCGTGGCCTGGCGCGGGCTGTTTCCGGAATCGGGCGTCGACATGCTGATGAAGTTCGCGCAGGGCTTTGCCATCCCGTGCCTGCTGTTCAACGCGATATCGACGCTCGACATCGGCGCGGGGTTCCAGATCAACCTGTTGACCAGCTTCTATGCCGGGGCACTTGCGGGCTTTGCGGTGGGCACGTTCGGGGCGCGGCTTCTGTTCCGGCGCAGCTGGGAGGATTCGGTCGCCATCGGGTTTTGCGGCTTCTTCTCCAATTCGGTGCTTCTGGGCCTGCCGATCACCGAGCGCGCCTACGGCACTGAGGCGCTGGCCCCGAATTTCGCCATCATCGCGCTGCATGCGCCGTTCTGCTATGGCGTGGGTATCACCGTGATGGAGATCGTGCGCGCGCGCGGCGGCCCGCTCCGGGCCCTGCCCGGAAAGGTCCTGCGCGCGATGTTCTCGAACGCGCTGATCATCGCGATCGCCGCGGGCTTTGCCGTCAATGTGGCCGGCACGCCCGTGCCCGGTGTGCTGAGAGAGGCCCTGACGATGATGGGAACGGCCGGCATTCCCGCCGCCCTCTTCGGGTTGGGCGGCGTGCTCTTCCGCTATCGCCCCGAGGGCGATCTGCGCGTCATCGCCTTCATCACCTCGGTCTCGCTCTTCGTGCACCCGGCGATCACCTACGGGCTGTCGCAGATGCTTGACCTTGGCACCGGTCCGACCCGGTCGGCCGTGATCACATCGGCCATGGCGCCGGGGATCAACGCCTATCTCTTTGCCTCGATGTATGGCTCGGCCAAGCGGGTCGCGGCGTCTTCGGTGCTTCTGGGCACGGCGCTGACGGTCCTGACCGCGACCTTCTGGCTGACCGTCCTGCCCTGAGGCTGCGGGTCAGTCGGTGCCCTCGACCACGACGATGGAACTCGTGGCATTGGCCTTCCGGATATCGGCCACGGCCTGATACTCCGGATCGTGATAGGCCCTGAGAGCCTGTTCGTAGCTGTCGAACTCGATCACCACATGCCGGCCGTCAAGCTGTCCCTCGACCACGTCGCAGGTCCCGCCGCGGACGATGAACCGCCCGCCCAGCGCATGCAGGATCGGCGTGTCCCGCGCCACATATTCCTTGTAGGGTTCGGGATCTGTGACGACGATATGCGCGATGATATAGCCCTTGGCCATGAAGTCCTCCCGTGATGTGCCCCTGTCCTAAGACAGGACGCGGCAAAAGACCATGCACCCCGGAAGGGGCGGCATGTCTGACGTGTCAATCTCGGGAAATGGTGCGGATGAGAGGACTCGAACCTCCACGGGAGTTACCCCACAGCGACCTCAACGCTGCGCGTCTACCAGTTCCGCCACATCCGCATGTCTTGGCTGGTGGCGGGCTTCTAGCGAAGCTCCGCGGCCTTCACAAGAGAGAAAATGCGCGCCGCCGGCGAACCCGCCCCAAGGCGAAGAGGTCGCATGTCCGATGAGCCGTCGCCCGGGGCGCCGGGGCGGGGCTTCTGGTTCTTTGGCGCGAATGCCCCTACATGCACATCCACGACGCGGGAGGATCGCATGGTCGACTGGATCACCACGGACGGGCTGACGGATTACGAGGAGGCGCTGGCCTTCATGGAGGCGCGCGTGGCCGCGATCCGCGCGGGCGCGGCGGATGAATGCATCTGGATGCTGGAGCATCCCCCGCTCTACACCGCCGGAACCTCGGCGCGGCCCGAGGACCTGATCGAGCCGGACCGGTTTCCGGTCTTCGAGGCGCGCCGCGGCGGGCAATACACCTATCACGGGCCGGGCCAGCGCGTGGCCTATGTCATGCTCGACGTGGCCGCCCGCGGCCGCGACGTGCGCTGCTTCGTGCGCGACCTCGAGGCCTGGGTCATCGCGGCGCTGGCCGAATTCAACGTCACGGGCGAAATCCGCGATGGCCGGGTCGGCGTCTGGGTGCCGCGCCCCGAAAAGCCGCCCCTGCCCGACGGCACCCAGCGCGAGGACAAGATCGCGGCCATCGGCATCCGCCTGCGCAAATGGGTCAGCTTTCACGGGTTCTCGATCAACGTGGAGCCCGATCTGGGCCATTTCGACGGGATCGTGCCCTGCGGGATCACCGGGCACGGCGTGACCAGCCTTGTCGATCTGGGCCTGCCCGTGACCATGGCCGATCTGGATATCGCACTGCGCCGCAGCTTCGAAAAGATCACGCCGCGCACGTGACCTCGCGACGCGCCCCTGCGCCACTTTTACCCAGTGGCAAGGCCGTTTAGATTATTGCGACCCGCGCGGCTAACAACTAGAACCGTGGGCAATCGGCGGAGGGACTCGGTCTCGACCGTCTGACGCTGTAGCCAATGCGAGGAGAGCCACATGGCAGACGCCGCCATTCATGGCCATGAGCACGAAGACAATCGCGGGTTCTTCACCCGCTGGTTCATGTCCACAAATCACAAGGACATCGGGATCCTGTATCTCTTTGTCGCCGGCATCGCCGGTTTCATTTCCGTGTCCTTCACCGTTTACATGCGGATGGAGCTTATGGAGCCCGGCGTTCAGTACATGTGCCTCGAAGGCGCACGCCTGACCGCGGCCGCGGTGGGCGAATGCACGCCGAACGGCCATCTGTGGAACGTGATGATCACCTATCACGGTGTTCTGATGATGTTCTTCGTGGTGATTCCCGCCCTTTTTGGCGGGTTCGGCAACTACCTGATGCCGCTGCAGATCGGTGCGCCGGACATGGCGTTCCCGCGGATGAATAACCTCAGCTTCTGGATGTTCGTGGCGGGCCTGTCGCTGGGCGTGGCCTCGATGCTGGCGCCGGGTGGCAACGGGCAGGCCGGTTCGGGCGTGGGCTGGGTGCTCTATCCACCGCTCTCCACCACCGAGGGCGGCATGTCGATGGACCTCGCCATCTTTGCCGTGCACCTGTCGGGCGCCTCGTCGATCCTTGGGGCGATCAACATGATCACCACCTTCCTGAACATGCGGGCCCCGGGCATGACCATGTTCAAGGTGCCGCTTTTCGCGTGGTCGATCTTCATCACCGCGTGGATGATCCTTCTGGCGCTGCCGGTCCTTGCCGGCGCCATCACCATGCTGCTGACCGACCGCAACTTCGGGACGACCTTCTTCGACCCGGCCGGTGGCGGTGATCCGGTGCTCTACCAGCACATCCTGTGGTTCTTCGGCCACCCGGAAGTCTACATCATCATCATCCCTGCTTTCGGCATCATCAGCCACGTCATCGCGACCTTCTCGAGAAAGCCGATCTTCGGCTATGCGCCGATGGTCTGGGCGATGATCGCGATCGGCGCGCTGGGCTTTGTCGTCTGGGCGCACCACATGTACACGGTCGGCATGTCGTTGACCCAGCAAAGCTACTTCATGCTGGCAACCATGGTCATCGCGGTTCCGACGGGGGTGAAGATCTTCAGCTGGATCGCCACGATGTGGGGCGGGTCGGTCGAATTCAAGACACCGATGCTCTGGGCCTTCGGCTTCCTGTTCCTGTTCACCGTGGGCGGTGTCACCGGTATCGTGCTCAGCCAGGCCGGTGTCGACCGCGCCTATCACGACACCTACTACGTCGTGGCCCACTTCCACTACGTGATGAGCCTTGGTGCCGTCTTCGGCATCTTCGCGGGCATCTATTTCTACATGCCCAAATTCTCGGGCCGCATGTTTCCCGAATGGGTGGGCAAGCTTCACTTCTGGGCGATGTTCATCGGATCGAACCTGACCTTCTTCCCCCAGCACTTCCTCGGTCGTCAGGGCATGCCGCGCCGCTACATCGACTATCCCGAGGCCTTTGCCCTGTGGAACTATGTCAGCTCGGTCGGGGCATTCCTTGCCTTTGCCTCTTTCGTGTTCTTCATCGTGATGTTGTTCAAGCTTCTGCTGAGCCCTAAGAACGCCACCCAGGAGAACCCCTGGAACGAATGGGCGGACACGCTGGAATGGACACTGCCCTCGCCGCCGCCCGAACATACGTTCGAGCAGCTGCCCAAGCAGTCCGAATGGGACAAGGGTCACGCGCATTAGCGCCGCCCCTCCCGGGTGGCGAAAAAGGAAAGGGCCCCGCCGAAAGGCGGGGCCCTTTGCCGTTCCGACGCGCTGCACGAACTCAGTTGTTGGCGGTCAGCGGATCAATGATCCTCGGGCACTTCGGTGATGAGCCCCACCGGAATGCCGCTCAATTCGGAAGGCTTGCGGATCGCCTCCTCGCTTTCGGCGAGATAGACGCAAAAGGTCTTGTCGGCCGCCACATAGGAATGCTGCCACTGGATGTCGGCGCCGATGGTGGCAAGAGCCTGGTTCGAGACCCGCGCCGCGCCGCAAAGCTCGGTCTTCGAAAACGCGCCGATACCGGGGATGTCACGCTCGACCAGGTTACGCTTCAGCATTGCATGATCTTTTCTGGGGCCGGTTGGTATCAGACAATCGGTGCCATGGCGCCGTCAGCATGGCCCCCGGGCGCCGAAATCGGAGACTCGATTTCCTGTGCATTCCGAAAGGCAACCTTTCGCAAGGCCGCTAGATTTTCTCGTCGCAATAGAAATTCTTCAGCGAATGAGACCCGTCTCCCACCTCAAGTCATTTCAGGGCGTGGAAATGGCCGTCAGGTGCGGCGCCCTCAAGGATGCGGCCGAGGTCTTGGGCATCACGCCCGCCGCGGTCGGCCCGCGCATTCGCGCGATCGAGGATGACCTCGGGACCGATCTTCTGATGCGCGGGCGGTCGGGCCTGAAACCCACCGCCGATCTGCGTCACGCGCTTGACGATCTGGGCGTGGCCTTTGCCGCGCTTGAACGGCCGGCGAGGCGCTTGATTTCCAGAGAACGCTTGAAATCCACCTCGTCGCCGATCCCGACTGGGCCGGGCTGTGCCTTCTGCCGCGGCTGGACGCGCTGTTCAACGAGGTGTTCCTGCCGGTTACCGGCCCTGACAACCCGCGCCGCATCGCCGATTACGACTGTGTCCATGGGCTGGAAGGTTTGCCGCTTCTCCATATCAAGCCGCCCCCTGACGGCGCCCCCGCCCCAGGCTGGACCGACTGGTTCGCCACCTTCGGGCAGCGCAAATCCGCGCCGGACCGCGGCTTTCACTATCAACATGCACGCGTCGCCATCGACGCGGCCCGGGGAAGCGTCGGGTTCCTGCTGGGCCCGCAGACGCTTGTTCTGGAGGACTTGCGGGAGGGCAGGTTGCTGGCCCCTTTCCCGCCGGGTGAGCACCTTGTCGCGGCCGATCCCTACCGGGTCAGGGTGCGTCCCGACGCGGCCAATCGCCCGGAGGTTCAGCGCTTTGTCGCGTGGTTGCAGGTCCGCGCCGCCGAGACACGGGCCGCGATGGACGAGTTCCTGTCATGACGGGGAGCATTCGCCGCATGGCACCTCCGGGGCCCTCCTGCTAGATCACCGATCATGCCCTACCGCTGGATCGAACCGACCAACACCGATTGCAAGGCCGAGCTGCATCTCTGGCCGCATCGGTCGCTTACGGCGCGGGGCTTTGTCACCTTTTTCGGGGCGACCTTCACGCTGGTCTCGATCCCGCTTCTTGCGGTTGTCGGCTCTCCGATCCTGTGGGGGCTTCTGCCCTTCTTCGTGATCTGCCTTGGCGGCATGTGGCTGGCGATCCGCCGCAACGATCGCGACCGTTCGGTCTTCGAAAGGCTCTGCCTCGACGCCAGGGAGCTGATCGTCGAACGCCATGACCCCGGCCGCGACATCCGCCGCTGGACCACCAATCCCTATTGGGTCCGGGTGCTGCGGTATCCCAGCGAGGGGCCGGTCGAACATTACCTGACCCTCAAGGGCGATGGCCGCGAGATCGAGATCGGCCGCTTTCTCAGCCCCGAGGAACGTCAGGAACTGGAGCGCGAACTGCTCCGGGCCCTCGACAATGTCCGCTGAGATCGCGGCGGCCTTTGCCCCGTGGCAAGATCTGGCGCTGACGCTTCTGCCCCATGTCGACGATGCCGACGGCGCCCATGACGCGGCCCACCTCGTCCGGGTCTGGCGCAATGTCGGCCGCATCGCCGCACGCGAAGGCGGGCGCATGGACATCCTCGCCGCGGCGACGCTGCTGCACGACGCGGTCCATGTCCCGAAGGACGATCCGCGCAGGGACCAGGCCTCGCGCCTTGCGGCGGACAGGGCGCGCGAGGCGCTGGCCGCGCTGGGCTGGGCCGCGGACAGGATCGACGCCGTCGCCCATTGCATCGCCGCTCACAGCTTTTCGGCCGGGATCGCGCCGCAAGGCATCGAGGCGCGCATCCTTCAGGATGCCGACAGGCTCGATGCGATCGGGGCGGTGGGCATCGCGCGCTGCTTTGCGGTGTCGGGCAGCCTGGGACGGGGCATCGCCCATCCGACCGATCCCGGCGCGGCCCGGCGCCCGCTGGATGACCGGCGCCACGCGCTCGATCATTTCGAGGTCAAGCTGTTGCGATTGTCGGACCGTTTCCAGACGGAGACAGGCCGGGCGCTGGCCGTCGAACGGCATGCCCGGCTTGTGGCCTTTCGCGCGCATTTCCTTGACGAGGCAGGGCCCGTCCCGCAACCGGAAGGGGCCCCGCCGTGATCAGCCCAGACGATCCTTGACCATCGGGCCGACCTTGCCGAAATCCATCTGCCCGGTATAGCGCGCCTTGAGAGCGCCCATCACCTTGCCCATGTCCCGGATGCTGTCTGCGCCGGTTTCGGCAATCGCCTTGTCCACCGCCGCCAGAGTCTCGTCCTCGTCCAGCTGACGGGGCAGAAATTCCTCGATGATGCGGATTTCGGCCCGCTCCTTTTCGGCCAGTTCCAGCCGCCCGCCTTCTTCGTAGGCACGCGCGCTTTCCTGACGCTGTTTGACCATCTTGCCCAGGATCGACAGCACGACATCGTCACCGACCCGGCCATCCTCTCCGTCGCCGCGCGCGGCGATATCGCGATCCTTGATGGCGGCGTTGATCAGTCTCAGGGTCGACAGACGGTCTGCCTCCTTGGCCTTCATCGCTTCCTTGAGGGCCGTGGAGACCCTGCTGCGCAAATCCATTCTCAATCGCCTCTCATGTGGCACGCCAAACCCGGCTTCTAGCGTTTGGCGCCGGCCCTGACAACCGCCCGCGACAGGTGGCGCCCGGCGATGGGGCCCCCTTGACCCGGTCCCTGCGCCACCGTAGGAACCAGTCGGTTCAGGCTCCGGGGGCGCTCCATCATGGCACAACACAAACCCGAAACCGCAACCGCCTGCCTTGCGCTGGCGGACGGGACGATCTTTTATGGCAAGGGCTTCGGCGCGACCGGAACCACGACGGCGGAGCTTTGTTTCAACACCGCCATGACCGGCTATCAGGAGATCATGACAGACCCGTCCTATGCCGGGCAGGTCGTGACCTTCACCTTTCCCCATATCGGCAATGTGGGCGTCAATCCCGACGATGACGAAACCGCCGACCCGGTCGCCGAAGGCATGATCGTCAAGTGGGATCCGACCGAGCCGTCGAACTGGCGCGCGGCCGAGGATCTGCGTGGCTGGCTGGCCCGGACCGGGCGCATCGCGATGGGCGGGGTCGATACGCGCCGCCTGACCCGCGCGATCCGCAAGCAGGGCGCGCCCCATGTGGCCCTGTCCCACAATCCCGAAGGCAGGTTCGACGTCGAGGCGCTGGTTGCCGCGGCACGGGGCTTTTCCGGGCTCGAGGGGCTCGATCTCGCCGCCAAGGTCACCTGCGTGCAATCCTACCGCTGGGACGAGATGCGCTGGGCCTGGCCCGAGGGGTTCCTCCGCCAGACCGACGCCCGCCACAAGGTCGTGGCCATCGATTACGGCGCCAAGCGCAACATCCTGCGCTGCCTCGCCTCGGCCGGCTGTGACGTGACCGTCCTGCCCGCCGGCACCACCGCCGACGAGGTCCTCGCCCACAAGCCTGATGGCCTGTTCCTGTCGAACGGGCCCGGAGATCCCGCCGCGACCGGCACTTACGCGGTGCCGATGATCCGCGGCGTTCTGGGCCGCTCGGACATGCCGGTCTTCGGCATCTGCCTTGGTCATCAGATGCTGGCGCTGGCCCTGGGCGCGCGCACCATCAAGATGAACCACGGCCATCATGGCGCGAACCATCCGGTCAAGGACCTCGAGACCGGCAAGGTCGAGATCACCTCGATGAACCATGGCTTTACCGTCGACAGCCAGAGCCTGCCCAAGGGTGTCATGGAAACCCATGTGAGCCTGTTCGACGGGTCGAATTGCGGGATCCGCCTGACAGACCGTCCGGTCTTTTCGGTGCAGTATCACCCCGAGGCCAGCCCCGGCCCGCAGGACAGCTATTACCTGTTCGAACGCTTCGCCGCCGCGATGGATGCCGCCGCTTTGACAGGCGCTTAGGCGCCTCGTGCCACTCTGACGGCGGAAAATCGGGGACTTTGTCGATTCGGTTAAGCGTCTGTTAACCAGCCGCGCGCCATGGCTTTCGTGACAGGTCATGGAGCGGACGATGAAACTGGCCCGGTTCGACGAGGCGACCGAAATCGTCCTGCGCGACATGTCCCGGGGCGTCGCGCCGGGCCGGCATGACCGGCAGTCCGCATCCGTTGCCTTGGCCCCCCTGCGGATCGACCCGGCCGCTGCCCCGCCCGACCCGCGCCTGATCGCGCGTCTCGGCGCGGAAAGGGTGGCACGGCTGGGTCTTCTGCCCTGGCGGCGCTGCGGTTCGGATTGCGTGGTTCTGGCCGAGGATCCCCGGCTGTTCCTGCGCCACCGAGAGGAACTGGCCCGCGCCCTTGGCCCCACGCGGCTGGCGCTGTGCGACCCCGGCGCGATCCGCGCGGCACTCGCCCGCATAGCCGGGACCGAGCTTGTCTTGCGGGCCGAAACCCGGGTCGAGGCGGGGCAGAGCTGCCGGGGCTGGCGGACCGGAGCGGCCCGCCTCTGGATCATCGGCGTGGCCCTTTGCCTGGGCCTTATGGGCTGGACGATGGCATTGGCACCCGCTTTCCTCTTTCTGGGCCTGGCCCTCCTGACCATGTGCCTGAGCGCCGGTCTCAAGCTGGCGGCCCTTGTCCTGTCGTTCCGGGATGCACCGAAACGGGCCACCGGCGCGCAGGCCGTGCCTGTCGGGCCGCCGGTCGTGTCGCTTCTGGTGCCGCTCTTTCGCGAGGCGCAGATCGCGGGGCACCTGCTCGACCGGCTGGGCCGGCTCGACTATCCCGAAGACCGGCTGGATATCTGCCTGATCCTCGAACAGGGCGACGACCTGACCCGGGCCACGCTGACCCGCACGGCCCTGCCGCCCCATGCGCAGGTGATCAGCGTCCCTGCTGGCAGCTTGCAGACCAAGCCACGCGCGCTGAACTACGCTCTGGATTTCGCGCGCGGGTCGATCATCGGCATCTACGACGCCGAGGACGCGCCCGCCCCCGACCAGATCACCCGCGTCGTGCAGCGCTTTGCCGAACGCGGCCCGCAAGTGGCCTGCCTGCAAGGGGTGCTCGATTTCTATAATCCCGGCAAGACCTGGATCGCGCGCTGCTTTACCCTTGAATATGCCGCCTGGTTCCGACTGATCCTGCCTTCCTTGCAACGCATGGGCCTTGTGGTGCCGCTGGGCGGGACGACGCTCTTCCTGCGGCGCGAGGCGATCGAGGCCGTGGGCGGATGGGACGCCCACAACGTCACCGAGGATGCCGATCTGGGCGTGCGACTTGCGCGGCAGGGCTACCGGACCGAGATGATCGAAAGCACCACGATGGAAGAGGCCAATGCCCGCGCCTGGCCCTGGGTGCGGCAACGCTCGCGCTGGCTCAAGGGCTATGCGATGACCTATGCTGTCCACATGAGCGACCCGAAAGGGCTGTGGCGGGAGCTCGGCCCGTGGCGTTTTGCGGGTGTGCAGGTCCTGTTCCTCGGAACGCTGGTGCAGCTGGCGACGGCGCCCCTGTTATGGAGTTTCTGGCTCCACCTCGCGGGGTTGCCGCATCCTCTGGTGGCAGCCATGCCCGGCGGGGTTTTCACCGCGATGGTCGCGCTGTTTCTCGTGTCGGAGGCGATCTCGCTGCTGGTGTCGATCCGCGCGGCACGTCTGTCGGGCCGTCGCTGGCTCTGGCTCTGGGCGCCGACCCTGCTGGTCTATTTCCCGCTGGCCACGATCGCGCTTTACAAGGCAACCTGGGAGATGCTGACCCGGCCGTTCTTCTGGGACAAGACCGATCACGGCGCCTATGGCGGCGCCGATGCCGTCCCCGTTACCGGGCGGCCTCGACCTTTGCGGCGTCCAGCCTGAGCCGGGTTTCGAACGCCTTGGAAATGTGGTCGCGCAGAGCCTTGTCGGCCATGTCGCCATCGCCCGACGCGATGGCCGCGACGATGGCCGCATGTTCGGCAAGCGTATCCTCGGACCGCCCCTCGGCCGCGATCGAGGTCGAGGCCAGAAGCGCCATCGACCGATGAACGAGGTCAAGCTGCTGCACAAGGTAGCGGTTATGCGACGCCAGGTGGATCTGCTTGTGAAACCTCCGGTTCGCCCGGCTCAGCGCGTCGGGGTCGCCGATCAGGGCGTGATCGGCCTCCAGCATGTCTTGCAGGACGCGCACCTCCTCGGGCGTGGCCTGCCGCGAGGCCAGCCGCGCGGCCAGCCCCTCCAACTCCCCCCGGACCACGTAAAGCTCGGCCATCTGGTTATGATCGAGCGAGGCCACGATCAGCGACCGACCGTCCCGCGTCAGAAGGGACTGGGTCTCGAGCCGTTGCAGCGCTTCCCGGATCGGGGTCCGCGACACGCCGAACCGTTCGGCAAGCTCGCTTTCCACCAAACGGTCGCCCGGGCGATACATGCCCGTGTCGATGGCTTCGAGGATCAGCCCATAGGCATCTTTCTGCGGGCTTCGGGGATCGTTCATGTCGGATTTCCAGTCTGTCGTTTCAGGAACCTATCCCCGCGCCGCCCCGGCAATCAAGCGCGAAGCCCCCGGCCCCGCTTGCCCCGGCGCGGCGCAGGCCTTAATCATCATCCCCATGGTCAAAGATGCGTTTTCCCATGTCAGGGCGTGGGTGTTCGACCTCGACAACACGCTCTATCCGCCCGAGATCCGGCTGTTCGACCAGATCGAACGGTTGATGACCGCCTATGTCAGCGTAACCCTCGGCGTCAGCCATGCCGAGGCCGATCATCTGCGCGGCCATTACTGGAAGACCTACGGCACGACCCTTGCCGGGCTGATGGCCGAACACGACCTCGACCCCGAACCCTATCTGGTGGCCGTGCACGACATCGACATGGGCGTGCTGCCCCCCGATCCGGGGCTGGCCGCGGCGATCACGGCCCTTGAGGGGCGCAAGATCGTCTATACCAACGGCTCGGCCCCCTATGCCGAACGGGTGATCGCCGCGCGCGGATTGTCAGGTGTTTTCGATGCGGTCTACGGGGTCGAACATGCCGGCTACAGGCCCAAGCCCGAACGCGACGCCTTTCTGCGCGTCTTTGCAGCAGACGGGCTCGACCCGCGTGCGGGCGCCATGTTCGAGGACGATCCCCGCAACCTTGCCGCACCGCATGCGATGGGGATGCGCACGGTGCATGTGGCCCCGGCCGCAGCGGAAGAGCCTCATGTGGAATTCCACGCAGGCGACCTGCCGGCATTCTTGTCGCAGCTGGGCTGATAGCCCTTTCCCGCAGACCGCGTCCGGCCTATCTGACCGCCATGGACCGGACACAAACCGATATCATCGTCGCAGGTGGCGGCGTCGCCGGGCTGACGGCCGCGACGGCCTTCGGCACCGAAGGATTCCGCGTGATCTGCGTGGACCCGGCCCCGCCCGTCACCGACGGCACGGCACCGGGCGCCGATCTGCGCACCACGGCCTTTCTCCAACCCGCCCGCGCCCTGCTCGAGGCGGCCGGCATCTGGGATCGCCTGATCCCCGAGGCGATGCCGCTGGACGTGATGCGCATCATGGACGCCGGCGGCCGCGAGGGGCAGCCCCGCGTCACACGCGATTTCAACTCCGCCGATCTGGGGGACGAACCCTTTGGCTGGAATTTCCGCAACTGGGTCCTGAGACGCGAGATCCTCGCCCGCCTGCACAGCCTGCCCGATGTCGATTTCCGCCCCGGGATCGGCTTTGCCCGCATGGTTGCGCGCGAAAACTCCGTCATCGTGACGCTGAGCGACGGCCAGGTGATCGAGGGGCGGATGCTGGTGGCCTGCGACGGGCGCGACAGCGCCGTGCGCGAGGCCTGCGGCATCGCGGCGCGCACCCTGCGTTATGGTCAGAAGGCGCTGAGTTTCGCCGTCACCCATCCGGTGCCGCATGACAACGTCTCGACCGAAATCCACCGCGAGGGCGGTCCTTTCACCTTCGTGCCTCTGCCCGACCACAATGGGCGGCCCTGTTCGGCAATCGTCTGGATGGAGCGCGGGCCCGAGGCGCAGCGCCTGGCCGCCCTGCCGCGCGCGGCCTTCGAGGCGGAAGCGACAGAGCGCAGCACGGGGCTCCTCGGTGCGCTGCACCTCGTCGCGGGGCCGCAACTCTGGCCGATCATCTCGCGGATCGCGGACCGGATGGACGGGCCGCGCACCGCGCTGATGGCCGAGGCCGCCCATGTCGTCCCGCCGATCGGGGCGCAAGGGCTGAACATGAGCCTTGCCGATCTGGCCTGCCTTCTGGATCTGGCCCGCGCCGACCGCGACGGGATCGGCAACCGCCAAATGCTGGCCACCTACCACCGCCGCCGCCACCCCGAAATCGCGATCCGGGTCGCGGGTGTCGACGCGCTCAACCGCGCGTCGATGGCCTCCTCGCCCATGCTGCACGATCTGCGCGCGATGGGCGTGAAGGCGCTTCATGACGTGGCGCCGATCCGCAAGACGCTGATGCGGCTGGGTCTAGGGCTGGGCCGGGGCGCCAAGGGCACGGTCAAGCGCGGCTGAAAACCGCGCGACGGTGCCCGGCACGTCCTTCAGCTTGTCGAGCCCGAAAAGCCCCACCCGGAAGGTGCGGAAATCGGCCGGCTCATCGACCTGAAGCGGCACGCCTGCCGCAACCTGCGTGCCCGTCGCGGCAAAGACCCTGCCGGTCTGCACATCCGCATCGTCGGTATAGCTGACCACGACGCTGGGCGCCTCGAAGCCCGGCGCCGCGATGGACCGGATGCCGCGTTCGGCCAGCATCGCCCGGATCGCAGCCCCAAGCTCGGCCTGGGCGACCTTTGCGGTGTCGAAACCAAATTCCTTCGTCTCGACCATCGCATCGCGAAACTCGCGCAGCCCGTCGGTGGGCATGGTCGCGTGATAGGCATGGCCGCCGTTCTCGTAGGCCTTCATCATCTGGTGCCACTTCGCCAGATCGAGTGCGAAGGAATTGGCCGATGTCGCGGCCATCCGTTCGGCCGCGCGCGGCGACATCATGACAAGCCCCGCGCAGGGCGTGGAAGACCAGCCCTTTTGCGGCGCGGACAGAAGCACATCGACGCCGGTTGCGGCCATGTCCACCCAGATGCAGCCCGAGGCGATGCAATCAAGGACCATCAGCGCGCCCACCTCGTGCGCGGCCTCGGCCATGGCGGCGATGTAGTCATCGGGCAGGATCAGGCCCGCAGAGGTTTCCACATGCGGCGCAAAGACGACATCGGGCCGGGCCTCGCGGATCGCGGCCGTCACCTCCTCGATCGGGGCGGGCGCAAAGGGCGCGCGGCTGTCATTGCCGGTCTGGCGTGCCTTGAACACGGTCGTCTCGCGCGCAAATCCGCCCGCGTCGAAAATCTGCGTCCAGCGGTAGGAGAACCAGCCGTTGCGCACGATCAGCGCATGGGCATCGCCGCCGAACTGCCGGGCGACCGCCTCCATCCCGAAGGTGCCGCCACCGGGGACGATGGCCACCTCTGCCGCACCATAAACCTCCTTCAGCATGCCCGAGATGTCGCGCATCACCTGCTGGAAGCTCTGGCTCATGTGGTTGAGAGAGCGGTCGGTGAACACGACCGAAAATTCCTCGAGCCCGCCGGGGTCGACAGTCTCGAGTGGGAAATGCTGCGTCATGTCTCGTCTCCTCCTTGGACTGCGCGGGACGATAGGCGCCGGGGCGCGAGGTGCAAGAGCCGTTCGGCACCGATGCCACGGAAAACCGCTCAAAGCGGCCCGGGCCTGCGTTCCTCGCTCAGGAGGACATTCGCCTCCACGTCGCCTACGCCGGGCAGCGTCATGATCCGGCGCCGCAAGACCCGTTCGAAATCGGCCAGATCGCGCGCGATGACGCGCAGGCGGTAATCATATAGCCCCAGAACATGCTCGACCGTCTGGACCTCGGGGATGGCAGTCACGGCGCGTTCGAAATCCTCGAGGCTGACCCGGCTTTTCGTCGACAGTTTCACGCCGAGGAAAACCGTCACACCGAATCCCAGCGCGCCCGCATCAAGGATCAGCTCCTCCCCCGCGATGATCCCCGCCTCTTTCAGCGCGCGGATGCGGCGCCATGTGGCGGGCTGGCTCAGCCCCAGCTTGCGGCCCAGCTGCGCCGTGGTCTGCTCCGCCTCCCGCGACAGGGCCAGAAGGATCGCGCGGTCGGTGTCGTCAGGCACGGTCACAGCGGCAGGGCCCTGCGGTCCTGCACCGTCGACACGGTCAGAAGGCTTTCGATGTCGTCGATATGCGGCAGGGCAAGGATCCGGCGGCGATAGATCTGCTGGTAATCGGCCAGGGTTCGGGCGATCACCGACAGCCGCACATCGACGCGGCCCAGAAATGTCTGGATCTCGAGCACTTCGGGGATGTCGCGCGCCGCCGTCAGGAAATCGTCGAAGGCGCGCGGATTGGTCTTGTCGAGCCGGATCCGCAGCGAGACATGGATCTCGTATCCCAGAGCCACCCAGTCGATCAGGACCTTGCGTCCCTTGATGTGGCCGTCTTCGCGCATCCGTTCGATCCGGCGGGTCACGGTCGAGGGGCTCAGCCGCAGACGTTCCGCCAGATCGGGCGTGGCGATCGCGGGATCGGCCTGCAAGTGCCGCAGAATGGCGCGCGAGGTGTCATCAAGCATGATTTCGTCAATAATGCGGTCAAGGACGAATAACAAGTTCGCCAATCGCCGATTTTCCGCCGCCTCTCTTCTGGTCAGAGGGGGCTGGCCCGTGCATATAGCAAGCCAGATATTCTGGAGGAAAGGAAACGCCATGCGCGTCTATTACGATCGCGATTGCGATGTGAACCTGATCAAGGACAAGAAGGTCGCCATTCTGGGCTACGGCTCCCAGGGGCATGCCCATGCGCTGAACCTGCGCGATTCGGGCGCCAAGAACATCGTCGTGGCGCTGCGCGACGGCTCGCCCTCCGCGGCCAAGGCCGAAGGCGAAGGCCTTCAGGTCATGTCGATCTCGGAGGCGGCCGCGTGGTGCGACCTGATGATGTTCACCATGCCCGACGAATTGCAGGCCGAAACCTGGAAGAACCACGTCAAGGATCACATCCGCCCCGGTTCGGCCATCGCCTTTGCCCACGGCCTGAACATCCATTTCGGCCTGATCGAGGCGCCCGCCGATATCGACGTCATCATGATGGCGCCCAAGGGGCCCGGCCACACGGTGCGCGGCGAATACGTCAAGGGCGGCGGCGTGCCCTGCCTTGTCGCGGTGAACAACGACGCCTCGGGCCGCGCGCTGGAAATCGGCCTGTCCTATTGCTCGGCCATCGGTGGTGGCCGGTCGGGCATCATCGAGACCGATTTCAAGGAAGAGTGCGAAACCGACCTCTTCGGCGAACAGGCCGTGCTCTGCGGCGGTCTTGTCGAGCTGATCCGCATGGGGTTCGAGACGCTGGTCGAGGCGGGCTATGAGCCCGAGATGGCCTATTTCGAGTGCCTGCACGAGGTGAAGCTGATCGTGGACCTGATCTACGAAGGCGGCATCGCCAACATGAACTACTCGATCTCGAACACCGCCGAATTCGGCGAATACGTCTCGGGCCCGCGCATCCTGCCCTATGACGAGACCAAGGCCCGGATGAAGGCGGTTCTGGAGGATATCCAGCAGGGCCGCTTCGTGCGCGACTGGATGGCCGAATGTGCCGTGGGTCAGCCCTCGTTCAAGGCGATCCGCCGCAACAACGACGCCCACCAGATCGAGGCCGTGGGCGAAAAGCTGCGCGCCATGATGCCCTGGATCTCGGCCGGCAAGATGGTCGACAAGTCGAAGAACTGATCCCGATTTTCCCCCGGGCGACGCGTTCGCCCGGGGGCCTCTGCGCGCGCCGGCGTCACGGCAGGGCGCGGCGCATCACCTCGGACTGGATGTCCTCAAGCGTTCGGCCCCGCGTGTCGATCCCGGCCCGCAAGAGCAAGACCGCGGATCCGACCAGCAGAACCACAAGCAACGTCGCCGCCAGCATCATGTTGTCGAAGAGGCCGTAGGCGCCGGCCACGACGCCCATGATCCCGCCAAACTTGGAACTGCCCGCGACCAGCCCGGTGCAGGTCGACCGCAGCGCCAGAGGAAAGACCTCCGACGCATAGGGGATCAGCGTGGCGATGACGCCGCTTGACGCGATCAGCACCAGCGCGACCGAAGCGGTGATCGTCAGCGTGCCCCCGCTTGCGGCGAAAAGGGCAAACCCGACAATGCCCGCCGCCGTCAGGATCGTGAACAGGGCAACCGTGCGAAAACTGCTCCACCGACTGTAGAGAGGAATGACGATCAGGACCCCGGGCAAGGCCAGGATCCCCGACATCGCCAAAAGCCGGCTGACCGCCTCGCGCGGCATGCCCAGCGACTCAAGCGTCGTCGGCAACCAGAGCAGGAACCCGATATTCACCAGCCCCCAGGCAAGGCCCGTCCCGACCATCGCGAGCGCAAGCGCGCCATAGGGCCCGGTCAGAAGCCGGATCGCCGGGACGGGCGCGGCAGCCGGCCCCCCGGTATCCTCGGTGCCCCCGTCGGGACTGTCGGCAAAGCGTCCGCCAAAGCGGCGCAGCGTCGCCTCGGCCTGTTCCCGGGCGCCGATCCGGGCAAGGAACCGGGGCGATTCCGGGATATAGGGCTGGAGCAGAAGCACCAGCGCGCCGGTCGGAAACCCGATCAACCACAAGCTGCGCCAGCTGAATGTCGGCTCAAGCATCGCCGCGGCGCCCGACGCGACGAGATATCCCGCCGCAGTGCCGATACCGCCCAGTGTGACCAGGATCCAGCCACGGTGCCGCGCCGGCAGCATCTCTGACGTCAGCGCAAAGGCAATGGGCAGCATCCCGCCCGCCGAAAGCCCCATCAGGAAACACATCACGACGTTCCAGCCGAAAAGAGGCATCGCGCCGCAGATCGACGTGCCGATGAACATCAGGAATGACAGAAGGATCGATCCACGCCTCCCGATGACATCGCCCAGACGCCCCCAGATGATCGACCCGATCGCCGTCCCGATCAGTCCGGCAAGGGGAACGAGGCTCGCGGCATTCCGCTCCAGACCGTATTCCTCCCGGATGCCGGGGATCACGAAACCCAGCGTTGCGGGTTTCATCACGTCCACGGTAACGGCCACGAGCAGGGCCAGTACCACCTTCCAGTGCGTGGCCTGCAACCTGTCGCCGTCGATGATGTCATGCACAGGGGGCACGACACCGCGCGGCAAGGTGCGTTCGGGCACCAGACCGACAAAGGCCATTGCGATCCCGGCCGGGATCAGGGCCATGCCGACCATCATCGACAGGTCCATCTCCATGCCGGAAAGGACAAACCCATTGGCTCGGCCCATCCAGTACATCGGCAGATGTGTGACGACGCCGATCGCGACAAGCACCGTACCCAGCCAGAACAGGGCCGGATGGCGAAACCCGGCGGGCCGTGGAAAATCACTGTAAACGGACATCGCACACCTCACATGTGGGAAACGGGCGGCCGAAAGGAGATCACGACGGCGTGATGAGGTCCGACTATGACCGACACTGGCCATGTCCTGTCAACAGCTTTGTCCCTGGCAGCTTTGGCGACAAGATCGGATCTGGCGGTCCGTGCCGGGCAAGGGTAAGCCGCCTGCATGACCCCTCCGACCCCTTCGAACTGGCTGTCCATCCTCGCACTTGGCCTGATCTGGGGCGGGACGTTCATGGTCGTGTCCATCGCGCTGGAAGGTCACGGGCCGATCACGGTGGCCACGGCGCGCACGACGCTGGGCGCCCTGTCGTTGATCGCGCTGGTCACCGCCCTGCGCAGGCCCTGGCCAGGCCATGGCACCGGCCCCTTTGTGATCTGGGGCGGGCTTCTGAGCACGGCGGTCCCGTTCAGCCTGCTGAGCTGGGGTCAGCAATATGTCCCGTCGGCCTTTGCCGGGCTGTCTATGGCGATGCTGCCGCTGTTCGTCCTCCCGCTGGCACATGTCTTTACCGATGAACGGATGTCGCTGCGCAAGACGATCGGGGTGGGCCTCGGGTTCACGGGGGCGCTGGCGCTCTTTGCGCCCGGTGTGACCGGCGCGCTGGCCGGGCCGGGCCTTCTGGGGCAATTGGCCTGCATCGCGGCGGCCTTCTGCTATGCGATCTCGTCGGTGGTTACGCGTCGCTGCCCGGCGGTCGACCCGTTCAGCTTTGCCGCGGTCACGCTTCTTGTGGGGGCGGTGCCGCTGATCCCCGCCATGCTTCTGATCGAGGGCGTCCCGCGCTTCGAAGGGCTGCGCCCGGGGCTTGCGATCCTGTTCCTTGGGCTGTTTCCGACTGCGCTGGCCGCGTTGATCCGCGTCTCGGTGATCCGCAGCGCCGGGCCGGTCTTCCTCACGCTGGTCAATTACCAGGTGCCGCTGTGGTCGGTCTTCTTCGGCTGGCTGGTGCTGAGCGAGGAACTGCCCCTGCGGTTTTTCCTCGCTCTGGGGCTGATCCTGTCGGGTGTCGTGGTCAGCCAATGGGCCAGTCTCAAGAGGCTAGGCCTGCGGGCGCGCGCCTCAGGCGGCTGAGGCCGCCGCGGCCTCGACCTCGGCGACGATCCCGTCGACAACAGCCGTCAGCAGCACCTCGTCCTCGCATTCGGCCATCACCCGGACCAGAGGTTCGGTGCCCGACTTGCGAATCAGAAGCCGCCCCTGCCCCGAAAGCCGGCCCTCGGCCTCGGTCACGGCCTGCTGGACCAGACGGGCCGACAACGGGTCGGCACCCCGCGCATGGCGCACGTTCTTCAAAAGCTGGGGCACCTTCTCGAACTGGCGCGCCAGACCGCTTGCCGGTTGACCGGTCTCGACCATCGCGGCCAGGAATTGAAGACCCGCCAGCAGCCCGTCCCCCGTCGTGGCGTAATCGGACATCACGATATGACCCGATTGTTCGCCGCCAAGGTTCCAGCCGCCGCGGCGCATCGCCTCGACGACATAGCGGTCGCCCACCGCGGTCCGTTCCAGCCGAAGCCCGCGATCCTGCAAGAACCGCTCAAGCCCGAGGTTGGACATGACCGTCGCCACCAGCGTGCCGCCCAGCAGCCGGTCGGCCTCGGCCCAGCGGCCCGCGATCAGCGCCATCAGCTGATCGCCATCGGCCACCGCGCCGTTCTCGTCGATGATCATGACCCGGTCGGCATCGCCATCCAGGCAGATCCCCAGATCGGCGCCGTGGCTGACAACGGTTTCGGCGGCGACCCGCACATTGGTCGATCCGCAGCCTTCGTTGATGTTGAAGCCGTTGGGCGACACGCCGACCGGGACCACGTTGGCGCCCAATTCCCACAGGACCTCGGGCGCTGTCTTGTAGGCCGCGCCGTTGGCGCAGTCGATCACCACCTTCAGCCCGTCGAGGGACTTGCCCGCAAGCGTGGATTTCAACCGTTCGGCATAGCGGAACCGGCCATCGTCGATCCGCTTGGCCCGGCCGATATTATTGGCCTGGGCGGGCACGATCTCTCCGTCGATGAGGGTCTCGATCTCTGCTTCGGCCTCGTCCGACAGCTTGAACCCGTCAGGCCCGAAGAACTTGATCCCGTTATCGTCGTGGGGATTGTGGCTGGCCGAGATCATGATGCCCAGCCCCGCCCGCATCGAGGTGGTCAGCATGCCCACCGCGGGCGTCGGCACCGGCCCGAGGAGCAGCACGTTCATGCCCGTCGAGGTCAGCCCCGCGGTCAGCGCGTTTTCGAACATGTATCCCGACAGGCGGGTATCCTTGCCGATCACGACCCGCTGCCCGTCCTGTCCGGGCTTTCGGAAATAGCGCCCGGCCGCGGCACCGATCTTCAGCGCCATGTCGGCGGTCATCGGGCTCTGGTTGGCCTTGCCCCGGATTCCATCCGTTCCGAACAGCTTGCGCATGTCCTACTCGCCCCTCTCGTGCAGTGCCAGGTGCAGGCGCAGGGCCTGTCTGGTCTCGTATGTATCATGGACCCGCAGGATATGCGCGCCCCGGTCCGCGGCATGCAAGGCCACGGCCACCGATCCGCCCAGCCTGTCCCTGGCCACCTCTGCCTCGCCGATCTCGCCGATGAAGCGCTTGCGCGAGGCCCCGACCAGTAGCGGAACGCCCAGACCATGATACCGGGAAAGTTCGCGAAGCAAGCTCAAATTGTGTTGCAGCGTCTTTCCGAAACCGATGCCCGGATCGGCGATGATCCGCGCGGGCGCGATCCCCGCAGCTTGGGCCGCGGCCATCCGTTCGGCCAGATGATCGAAGACCTCTGTCACCACATCGCCATATTGCGCGCGGCTTTGCATCGTCTTGGGGTCGGCGATGCTGTGCATCAGGCAGATGGGCGCCGCGCGTTCGGCCGCAAGGCAGAGGATCTCGGGGTCGAACCGGCCCGCGGCCACATCGTTGATCATGTCGGCACCGGCATCAAGCGCGGCCGCTGCCACCGGCGCCTTGCGGGTGTCGATGGAAATGGGCGTCACGATGCCTGCCGCGCGGATGCCCTCGATCACCGGAACGACGCGGCCAATCTCTTCCGCAATGGTCACCTCGTCGGCACCAGGCCGGGTGCTTTCGCCCCCGATGTCAAGGATATCAGCGCTTTGCGACATGATCTTCGCGCGAGCCACCGCGTCCTTGACGGCCAACAGGTCGCCACCATCCGAAAAACTGTCCGGCGTGATATTGAGGATGCCCATGACGCGCGGCCGGTCCAGAGACAGCCCGCAGATATCGGGCCGCGGCCCCGACAGACGCGCGCGCATGGCGGGATCAAGGTCTGCCGACACGAGAACAGCACCCTTCCCGTCATGCAGCGCCTCGAACCAGGCATGCGCACTCCCCCCAAGAGGCAGGCAGCGCCCGGGATCGAACCCGTCCCGACCGACGCGCGCAAGGGGGTGCAGGCCGGTGCTCATGCCCGTTCGGTCATCTCGACATGCGGGGTCACGTCGGTGACGGGCGCCTCTGCCCCCACCACCACCAGTTCGGCCGCACCGACATGTTCGGCAAACCACGCCACCAGTGCGACGGCATCGCAAGGATCGGCAGACGGGCCGTCGACCGAATCCAGAACGATCTTGGACGGTGCCCAGACACAGATCTGGCCGTGGCGCATCGCCCAGTCGAGTTCGGTCCGGGTGCCCACGACGATGCAGCGCTTGTCCCGGCCAGCCAGAACCCAGGCATTCTGCTCGACCGCCAGAAGGTCGATCCGCCGTTGCGCCATGGGCGCGGCACTCTGCGGGGCGGGCAGATCGGCCGGGCCCACGCACAGGATCAGAGGCATCGGCCCGTCGGACAGCGCATCTATCCTGTCGGGCAGGTCGGCTGAGGCGATCGCGGCGTTCGACAGGAACACGACACGGGGATGCGGGACACTGGCCTGCGCGGGCGCGGCATCGGTGGCCAACTCGTCGCGCATCCGCACGATCTCGACCCCGAGCGCGCCGGGGCCGCGATCCAGCTTTTCGACCCGAACAAAGACCCGGTGCGCCTGCGGCTCTGTCAGGATGCGCAAAGCCACCCGCTCGGCCAGTGTTTCCAGAAGATTGAGCCGTTCGGCCCCCAACTCCCAGGCGATGGCCTCGGTCACCTTGTCATAGCTCAGGATGCGGTCGACATCGTCGTCGATCGGGGCCGAGACGGGAACAACCTCGACCACCACGTTGAACCGAAGCCGCTGTTCGGCCCCCCGCTCCTGCTGGAAGGCGCCGATCTCGGCCGTGACGATGTGGTCGCGCAGGGAAATCCTGTCGATCGGGGTGGCGCTGTCGGCGGTGGCCACGGCGCGTTCGCCGGGATGGGCGAATGCAAGGCGGATTTCATCGGTCATGACGGCCCCGATAACTCAGATTCGCGGTACCGTATCAAGCCCCGGCGGGCGCAGGCGTCCCGTCGCGGCATCCGGCCGCGCCCCTGCGACACGGGAACCGGCACCAAGGGGACCCTGCCAAACGCAGCAGGCTCAGTTCGATGCGACGCGCGTATTGCCCCGATAGAAGAGGTGGACACCGTATTGGGCCGTCCTTTCGAAGCGACGGGCCCAGGACGGGTTCACCGCGGTCGTGTGGTAATAGGTCGCCCCTTCGGTGAGCGGACGTTCCGCCCCGTCAAGCATCAGGCGCGCCACCTTGGCCACACGGGCATAGGCGCCGGGCTCGTGGATCACCTCGGGATTGCCGTCGCAGGTATAGGTGAACTGGCAGGCATACATCCGCCCCGTGCCCTGGTTGACGACGCTGCACACGCTGTCGGGAAATTCGCGGCTGTCGACGCGGTTGAGGATCACCTCGGCCACCGCGAACAGGCCGCGCACGGTTTCGCCGCGCGCCTCGAAATAAAGTGCCTCGGCCAGACATTCCCATTCCGACCCGCCCGAGGCGCCCGGAAGAGAGGCAAGGTAGCTGTCGGAAAATTCGATGGTGCCCGGGACCGTCGCGATATCGCGCATGGTCGCACTGGGCGGTGAAGTCAGGGAGGACAACCGGGAGGATGGCACGACACGCAGGGCCTCTCTCTCCTGGCCCAGCAGGGCATCGAGCCGGCTTGCCAGAACTTCCTCCGCGCTGGCCGGCAGGGAGGCGAGCATCACCCCCGATGCAAGTCCGAACGATCCGACAGCACGGCGCAATACGCGCATGACAATCTTCCGAGAAGTCATCTACCCACCCCAAGTTCCACGCGGATCAGCCCCGCGCAGGCAAAAGGTGCGTAGAGGATGGGCGTTCGTGAGTCTACCCGCCCACCGGTTGCATCGGCCATTCTTGGCCCAAATGCGACCTGTCTGCAAAAGTCGCCTTCAAGACATGGTGTTAGAAGGCAATCTTCATACTATCCCTGCGATCCAAGCTGATCGGCAAGCGCGAGCTGAGCGGCGGAAAGTCGCGCAACCGGAACCCGGAATGGCGAGCAGGAGACGTAATCGAATCCGTTCTTGCGGCAAAAATCTATCGCGGTCCGGCTTCCGCCATGTTCTCCGCACAGGCCGATCGTGATGTCCTTGCGCCCGGCCCGGCCCCGTTCGGCACCGATGCGCAGCAACTCTCCGACGCCGTCGATATCGAGGGTCAGGAACGGATCCTCGGGATAGACACCGCGCTGCACATAGGTCGACATGAACCGCCCCGCATCGTCGCGCGACAGGCCATAGGTCATCTGCGTCAGGTCGTTCGTGCCGAAGGACAGGAACGAGGCGTGCTGCGCGATATCCTCGGCCCTGAGCGCGGCGCGCGGCGTCTCGACCATCACGCCAAGTCGGTAATCGAACTCGACCCCCGTCTCGGCCCGCACGGTGGCGGCGATCGTGTCGACGCTGGCCTTGACCAGTTCGACCTCGCGCATGGCGCTGACCAGCGGGATCATGATCTCGGGCACGACCGGATCGCCCAGCTCGGCCGAATAGACCGCCGCCTGAAAGATCGCACGGGCCTGCATCTCGTAGATTTCGGGCACGGTCACGCCCAGCCTCACCCCGCGCAGGCCCAGCATGGGGTTGTATTCGCCCAGGGTCTCGACCCGGGCGGTCACTTCGGAGAGGGGCTTGCCCAGCCGTTCGGCCAGTTCGCGCAGACCCTCGCGGTCGGAGGGGAGGAATTCGTGCAGCGGCGGATCGAAGAGGCGGATGCAGACGGGCGACCCGCGCATGATCTCGAACAGGGCGGTGAAATCCTTGCGCTGCATCGGCATCAGCCGTTCCAGAACCGCGCGCCTGTCCTGCGCGGTATCGGCAAAGATCATCTCGCGCATGAGGCCGATGCGCTCGCCTTCGAAGAACATGTGTTCGGTCCGGCACAGGCCGATCCCTTCGGCCTCGAAATTCCGGGCGGTCTGGGCATCGGCGGGCGTGTCGGCATTGGCCCGCACCCCGATATCGCGAAACTTGTCGGCCCAGCCCAGAAGGGTCCGGAACGCGTCGTCCAGCGCCGCCTCCAGCAGGGGCGCCTCGCCCGCCAGCACATCGCCCGACGTGCCGTCGACCGTGATGATGTCACCTTCGGCAAAGGTCCGCCCGCCCGGAGCCATCAGCACCTTGCGGCGCCGGTCGATCCCCAGATCGGACGCGCCAACCACGCAAGGAAGCCCGAGGCCCCGCCCGATCACCGCGGCGTGGCTGGTGATGCCGCCCCGCACCGTAAGAACGGCTTCGGCGGCATGCATGCCGCGGATATCCTCGGGCGTGGTCTCGCGGCGCACGAGGATGCAGGCCTCGTCCCGGGCGGCGCTGGCCTGTGCGGCCTCGGCCGAAAAGACGATCCGCCCCGATGCGGCGCCTGGGCTGGCGGCGATGCCGCTGACGATCCGGTCACGCCGGGCGGAGGGGTTCACCTGCCTGTGCAACAGCTCGGACAGGGCCTTGGGCTCGACCCGCATGACCGCCTCTTCGCGCGGGATGATCCCGTCTTCGGACAGCGCAACCGCGATACGGACAGATGCCCGCGACGACCTCTGCACCCGCACCGCATCGAGGATATGCAGCGATCCGTTCTCGATCGTGAATTCGATCTGCATTTCCTCGCGCAGCCGCTGGCGCACGATATCGCCATAGGCCAGCAGTTGGCGAAAGGCATCGGGACACAGCTCCTCCAGCGAGGCGCCACGCGGATCGCGGGTCAGGTAGATCGCCCCCCGGGCGGCCGTCAGCGCATCGCGCCCCTGGCTCTGGCTGAGATAGCGCCCCCGCACCTGCGGCAGACCGGTATCGGGATCGACGAACTGGATCACGCCAGACCCGCTTTCCCCGTCGCCGACCCCCAAGGCCAACTCCTGCACGACAAGGCCAAGCCCGGCATCGGCAGGCGCGCCCTTGGCCTGACGCAGAAGCCTGGCAGAGGTGCCTTCCCATGCGCGCGCCATCGAGCGCAAGACATGGGTCAGCTGCGTGTCCACATCCTGCGGAAAGGCCGCCTCCATCTCGTCTTCGTAGCTGGCAAGTGCGGCGCGGATCGCATGGGCATCCGGCGTCGCGGCCGGATCGAAGGCATCGGCATCCAGATGCGCCACATGGATCGCGTAGGACTGGATGAACCGCAGATAAAGCGCGTTTGCGGCCTCTTCTCCCACATCGCGGGCAAGCTGGGCATGACGCGCATCGCACATGCCAAGGTTCAGGATCGCGCCCGGCCCGCCCCAATCGGGATCCTGGCTGGACGGGCGCACCGATAGAAGCGGCGCATCCTCGAAATGCGACAGGATATCGACCGCCGCCGGCCCCGCGCCCCGTGCGATCGCATGCACTGCCTCGAACGACAGGGCGACGGTCCGCGGCACGGGCATGTCCAGCCGGATCAGCCGCTGCAGGCATTTTGCCCGTCCGCCATGCACCGCAGGCGACATGGACGCTATCGGGGTGATCAGCGTAACGTGTTGGAATCGCGCATGTTGCTGCACTGCGGCATCCTTTGATATCGGCAGCAGCATAGGCCTGCAATGCGGTCTTGCCTAGCCTTCGATGCGCGTCAGATCCGCCACCCCTGCACAGATGCCCCGTATCTGGCTGAGCATGTTGAGCCGGTTGCGCCGCAGGACCGAATTCTCGGCATTGACCTGCACCGCCTCGAAGAAGGCGTCGATCGGCGCGCGCAGATCGGCCATGATCGCCATCGCGGTGCCGAAATCCTCGGCCTCCATCGCGGGCGCAAGCCTGTCGGATGCTGTTGCCAGCGCCGCGAACAGGGCCTTTTCCTCGGGCGTTTCGGCGAATTTCGGGTCCGCGCCAAAGGAATATTCGACCCCGTCCGCCTCTTCGGCCTGGGTCAGGATGTTGTTGGCCCGCTTGAACCCCTGAAGCAGGTTTTCGCCATCCTCGGTCTTGAGGAAATCCGACAGCGCCGTCGCCCGCTTGACCAGAAGCGTCAGATCGTCCGAGCCCGGCATCGCAAGGCAGGCGTCGATCACGTCATGGCGGATGCCTTCGTCGCGCAGGTGAACCTTGAGCCGGTCGTGGAGGAAGGCGAGGAGGTCGTCCGACACGTCGGGCACGCGCTCGGCGATCTTGTTGACGACCTTGCCCTTCGCCCCTTTTCGCGCGTCCATGACAGCCCGGAAGGCGGCTCCGAACACACCGTGACGGCCGATTTCCTCAAGCACCTCCTCGAGGCTGTCGATCTCGTCGTCATCGGCATCGGCGCGGTTCAGTTCGATCTTGTGGCGCAGAAGTTGCGAATCGATGAACCGGTCCAGAGGCAGCCGCAGATCGTTGGTCAGGATCAGCCGGATGATGCCAAGAGCGGCACGGCGCAGGGCGAAGGGGTCCTTTGATCCCGTCGGCTTCTCGTCAATGGCCCAGAACCCGGCAAGAATGTCGATCTTGTCGGCAAGCGCCACCGCGATCGAGACCGGAGCCTCGGGCACGGTGTCGGTGGGGCCAAGGGGGCGGTAATGCGCCTCGCAGGCCTCGGCCACCGCGTCGTCCAGACCCTCTGCCTTGGCGTAATAACGCCCCATAAGTCCCTGAAGATCCGGAAATTCTCCGACCATCTCGGATTGCAGATCGGCCTTGCAGATCGCGGCGGCCCTGCGCGCGCTTTCGGCATCCGCGCCGACCAGCGGGGCGATGTCTCCGGCGATGGCCGTGATCCGGCCGATGCGTTCGGCCTGGCTGCCCAACTGGTTGTGAAATGTCACCTCGGCAAGGCCCGCGCCCATGGCCGCCAATCCGCCCTCGGCCACGACGCGCAGGTCGTTTTCCCAGAAGAACTTCGCATCCGACAGGCGCGCGGCGAGCACCTTGCCGTTGCCGGCAAGGATCGTCGCGCCGTGATCGGCGGTCTGGATATTGGCGACGGTGACGAAACGTTCGATCCGGCCGGTCTTGGGGTTGCGGACGGAAAAGAACTTCTGATGTTCCTTCATCGAGGTGCGCAGAACCTCGGGCGGCAGGTCGAGAAATTCCTCCCCGATGGCGCCGCACAGGACGACGGGCCATTCCACGAGGCCCGCCACCTCGGCCAGAAGGCCCGGATCCTCGACCACCTCGAGACCCGCAGCGAAGGCCTGGTTGGTCGCGTCATGCCAGATGTGATCGGCCCGCTCATCGGCGCGCAGGATCACGAAGGCCTGCTTCAACTTTGCCTCGTAGTCAACGAAACTCACAACGGAAAACGCATCCGGCGCCATGAAGCGGTGGCCGCGGGTCAGATCTCCCGCGACGATCCCGTCCAGCTCCATCGGCACGACCTCAGCGCCGGCCTCATCGCTCAGGATGCACAGGATCGACTGGAGCGGCCGGACCCAGCGCAGGCTGCCCGTGCCCCAGCGCATGGATTTGGGCCAGGGAAAATCGCGGATCGTCCGGCCCAGAACCTCGGCCACGATCTCGGCCGCGGGGCGGCCGGGCCGTTCGATCACGGCATAAAGCACCGCGCCCTTCTTGTCGGCGCGGCTTTCCAGCTGATCCCGGCTCAGCCCCGTCGAGCGGAGAAACCCCTCGATCGCCTTGTCGGGCGCATCCGCCCGGGGGCCGCGCCTTTCTTCGCGCACGGCGCGGCTGGCAGCGCCGAGGCCCTCGACCGACAGGGCCAGCCTGCGGGGCGTGGAAAAGGCCGCGGCCGCGGCATAGGTCAGCCCGGCCTCGACAAGGCCCTCGGTCACGAGCCGCTTGAGATCGGCCGCGGCACGGGTCTGCATCCGCGCGGGGATCTCTTCGGAGAACAGTTCGATCAGAAGATCAGGCATCTATTGCAACCTTTCCGGCACGGGCGGACAACCCTCGGGCGCGGGATCGCCGTCGAAGACGACTTCTCCGCAGGCATTGATCTGGTGCCACGCATAGGCGCGGCCTTCGGGCATCACCGCGATAACGCGGTCGATCCCGTAGGTGATGTTTTCTTCAGACAGAAAGGCGATCGCCTCGCCCGTCTGCAGGGCGCGGCCGATGGCCTCGGCGTCGAAACAGTCGAACCAGCCCGGCGCGACCAGCGGCTCTGCCACCTCATAGGTGACATAGGTTTCCGTCAGAATCGCCTGGTCGAGGGACATGTCAAAGCAGGCGCGAAACCGGATCGGGGCCGAGCTGCTGTCGATCGCCTTGAAGTTTTCGAACAGGATCGGCTCCGGCTCACCGGTTTCAAGGGTCACGAGTTGTATTTCTCCGACCTGATCGACGGTGACCTCTTCGTAATAGGCATAGATCTGGAGGTAATAGAGCAAGGCCCCCGAAATCGCTGCAAGCAGGAGGATCCCCAGTATCGCGATGCGGCCCATCATCCCGAAAAGCCGCCGGCTTCGGTCCGGACGAAGGCATCGGCACAGGCCCGGGCCAATGCCCGGACCCGGCCTATATAGGCCTGCCGTTCGGTGACGGAGATCACGCCGCGCGCATCGAGAAGGTTGAACAGGTGGCTGGCCTTGATGCACTGGTCATAGGCCGGATGCGCGGCGATGATCCGCTTGCCGCTGCGAGGATCGTCGTCGGGCGCGGCAAGGATACGGGCGCATTCGGCCTCGGCATCCTCGAAATGGCGCAACAACTGGTCTGTCGAGGCCAGATCGAAGTTGTGCCGGGAATATTCCTCCTCGGTCTGGCGGAAGATGTCGCCATAGCTCAGCGCGATGGGCGCATCGGGGTCGTTGAAGGGCATGTCCATCACGTGATCCACGCCCAGCACATACATCGCCAGCCGTTCCAGACCATAGGTCAGCTCGCCCGAGACAGGGTGGCAATCGTGGCCTCCCACCTGCTGGAAATAGGTGAACTGGCTGACCTCCATCCCGTCGCACCAGACCTCCCAGCCCAAGCCCCAGGCGCCAAGGGTCGGGCTTTCCCAGTCATCCTCGACAAAGCGGATGTCATGCATCGCAGCGTCGATCCCGATCGCGGCCAGCGATCCCAGATACAGCTCCTGCAAGTCCGGCGGCGAGGGTTTGATGATGACCTGATACTGGTAATAATGCTGAAGCCGGTTCGGGTTCTCGCCATAGCGCCCGTCGGTCGGGCGGCGCGACGGCTGCACATAGGCCGCGGCCCAGGGCCTGTCGCCCAGCGCGCGCAGGGTCGTGGCCGGGTGAAAGGTGCCCGCGCCCACCTCCATGTCATAGGGCTGCAACATGGCGCAGCCCTGGCCCGCCCAATAGGATTGCAACCTCAGGATGATCTCCTGAAAGCTCCTGGGCTTTTGGGTCATGTCGGCTCCTCGGGAGGTGGTGATGCGCCCGTTCCTATTGCGGCCCCGTGTCGGGGTCAACGACCATGGGCGGATTGGTCACGTCTGCGCAAAACACCGTAAACACCGCGCTTTTCCTGCTGACGCCCCCCGCACGGATGGTAATGTCTTCGGCAAATTGATCAAAAGTGTCAGGGATTGGGTGTGAAAAGACTGGGAACACGGGCGACACTGACGGCACTGGTGCTGTCGGCGGCCCTGACGGGGGCGGTTTGGGCGCAGGATGCCGGCGTCTGGGTGCAGATCGAGGCGTTGCCGACACTGGAAGAGGCGCAGGACCGGGCGCGCGCCTATGCGCGCAACCTTCCCGACGTGAACGGCTATTTTCTTGGCGGGCGCTGGTATGGCGTGGCGCTTGGCCCCTACACGGCAGAGGATGCCGAGGTGGTCCTGCGCCAGCTTCGCGCCCGCGGTGTGATCCCGTCCGACAGCTATATCGTCGACGGAGATCGGTTCCGGACCCAGTTCTACCCGGTGGGCACGGGCGCGGCCACCACACCGCAGGACCTGCCCGCGGGTCTGGGCGAAACCGACACGACGGGCACGACCGACACGACGGGCACGACCGAGACGGCGTCCGCCGAACCGGCCCCCGAGCCCCAACCCGCGCCCGAACCGCAGCCCGACCCGGACGAGACCGTGGCCGAGGCCCGCGCCTCGGAGGCGGGGCTGAGCCGGGAGGAAAAGGAATTTCTCCAGATCGCGTTGCAATGGGCGGGCTTTTACGATGCCGCCATCGACGGTGCCTATGGGCGCGGGACGCGGGCGGCCATGACAGCCTGGCAGGAGGCGAACGGCCACGAGGCAACCGGCATTCTGACCACACGCCAGAGGGCGGAACTGGTGGGCCAGTACAATGCCGTTCTCGATGGCATGAACCTTCAGACCGTGCGCGACGACGCCACCGGCATCGAGATGCAGATCCCCACCGGCGTTGTCGCCTTCGAGGCCTATGCCCCGCCCTTTGCCCGCTTTGGCCCGAGGGACGCGCTGGATGCGACCGTTGTGCTGATCTCGCAGCCCGGCAACCAGGACCGGTTGTTCGGGCTTTACGAGATACTCCAGACGCTCGAGATCATCCCCCCCGAAGGCCCGCGCGAACGGCGCAACGACTCCTTCGTCATCGAGGGGATCGACGAGACCCGGCACAGCCATGTCACGGTCAGCCTCGAGAATGGCGAGATCAAGGGCTTTGCCCTGATCTGGCCCGCGAATGACGAGGAACGGCGCACCCGCATCCTGGCCGAGATGGAGGCGTCCTTCACCCGGCTCGACGGGGTGCTGGATCCCGGTCTTGTCACACCGGGCGAAGAGCAATCCGTCGATCTGGTCTCGGGCCTTGCGATCCGCAAGCCGATCCGGGACAGGTCGGGGTTCTACGTCGACGATGTGGGCACCGTCCTGACTTCGATCGACGCGATCGAGGGGTGCGGAGAAATCGTGCTCGACGGGGCGCATCCGGCCGAGATCAGCTATCGCGACGACGATCTGGGGATCGCGGTCCTGCGGTCGCAGGATACGCTTGCCCCGCTTGACGTGGCGCGGTTCCAGACCGGCACACCCCGCCTTCAGGCCGAGATCGCGGTGGCGGGCTACCCGTTCGGCGGGCTTCTGGCCTCGCCCGCGGTCACCTTCGGCCGGCTGGCCGATATTCGCGGCCTGAATGGAGAGGACGAGGTCAAGCGTCTGGATATCATGGCCCAGCCAGGTGATGTCGGTGGCCCCGTTCTGGACAATGGCGGCGCGGTCCTTGGCATGCTGCTGCCGAAAGCGGTGCGCGCCGGTCAGGTCCTGCCGCCCGAGGTCAGCTATTCGGTCGATGCCGACCGGATCGTGGAGGCACTGGCGGCGGCCGACATCTCCTTCCGGATCACGGATTCGGTCGAGGCGATCACACCCGAGGCGCTGACCCGCGAGGCGGGCGACATCACGGTTCTGGTCAGCTGCTGGGAATGATGCCTCCCTGACGATGCGCCGACCGGGCCATCGTCAGGCACCCCGCCCCGGGGCCGCGATGTTCACGCGCGCCAGAACTGGGTCGAGAAAAGGACAAGGACCACCAACAGTTCGAGCCGCCCCAACAACATGGCAAAGGCGAGGATCCACTTGGCCGTATCGTTGAGCCCCGCGAAATTGCCCGCAGGGCCAATTTCGTTGCCAAGGCCCGGCCCGATATTGCCAAGCGCCGTGGCCGCACCCGAGACCGAGGTGATGAAATCAAGCCCCGTCAGGCTGAGCAGGACCGAGATCACGCCGATCGAGAGAATGAAGATGGCAAAGAAGGCAACGACCGAATTCATGATGTCGTCGCTGACCACCCGGCCCTGATAGCGCGTCTGGAAGACCCCGTGGGGGGCATGTATCTGCCGGATTTGGGCGCCGATCGACGCAAACAGGATCTGATAGCGGAATATCTTGATCGAACAGGTCGTTGATCCTGCACAGCCCCCGATCAGGCCGATGAAGAAGAAGGCCGTGACGGCAAACGGCCCCCATTGCATGTAATCGGCACTGGCATAGCCCGTGCCCGACATGATCGACACCACGTTGAAGAGCGACTCGCGGAACGCGATCTCGGAAAAACCGTAGGTCGAATAGGACAGCGACAGCGCGAGCGCTCCCGACGACACAAGGATCGCCAAGAAAAACCCCCGGATCTGTGTATCGAACAGAAGCGGCCGCGCCGACCCGCCAAACAGCTGGACATAGCGGACGAACGGCAGCGCCGCGAGGATCATGAAGACCACGCAGACATATTGGGCGCCTTGCCCATAGGCGCCGAAGGACGAATCGGTATTGGCAAACCCCCCCGTCGCCAGCGTCGTCATCGCATGGACCATGGCATCGAAGGGCGTCATCCCGGCCACGGTATAGGCCAGCGCGCAGACAAAGGTCAGACCGACATAGATCACCGAGATCGTGCTTGCGATTTCCGCCGCGCGGGGCAGGATCTTGCCCATCGTGTCAAAGGCTTCGGCGCGGAACAGCTGCATCCCGCCGACCTTGAGTTCGGGCAGGAACACCATCGCCATGATGATGATCCCGATCCCGCCCAGCCATTGCAGGATGCCCCGCCAAAGCAACACCCCCTCGGGAAGGGACTGGAGCCCCGACAGCACCGACGAGCCGGTGGTCGTCATCCCCGACATCGCCTCGAAAAAGGCGTCGGTCAATGTCAATTGCGTCTCGCCCAGGATGAAGGGCAAGGCGCCAAAGGCCGGCAGCGCGACCCAGACGAGCGAGGTCAGAAGGAAGGTCTGCCGCAAGCTCAACCCGCCCGACGTCACCCCGTTCGCACAGGACAGCGCCACCAGCGCCCCCGCCATGATGGTGATCACCGAACTTTCCAGAAAGACCGGCCAATGGCCATTGCCCGCCGCCAGATCGGCAAGCAACGGCCCCAGCATCGCCAGACCAAGCGTCGCGACCAGAAGGCCGATCACGTATCCCACAGGCCGCATGTCGAACATGAGGCAGAGCGTTGGCTTGCCTTTGCGAAGTAGTCAAGCGAAAGCAGGCGCCCAAAACTCTCCGCCGAGCCGCCACAATCCGACCCGATTGTTCCGATAGCGGAAACAGTATCGCAACAGGCGCGCGCCAAGGACGACAGCACTCCGATGTCACATCCCTATGCCGATCTTCCCGACAGGGCCTTCTGGAAAAAGGGCGTCGACCAGGCGGACAGGCACCTTTTGCCGGGCCTTTATGCGCCGCGCCTGCCCCTCACCCCCGAGACCCGGGTGGCCACGGCAGGCAGCTGTTTCGCCCAGCATATCGGCGCCTGGCTGCGCGCGGCGGGATGCACGATCCTCGATGCCGAACCGGCCCCCCGCGCGATGTCCGACGTCCTTGCCCGCCGCTTTGGATACGGGCTGTTCTCGGGGCGATACGGCAACATCTATACCGCCCGGCAGATGCGCCAGTTTCTGGAGGAGGTCGCCGATGGCGAGGCCGATCCCCGTCATGTCTGGGAAAACGACGGCGCCTTTCGCGACGCTTTCCGCCCGAATGTCGAACCCGAAGGTCTGGGCAGCGTGGCCGAGGTGCTGCTGCACCGCGATTACCACCTGGAGCGCACGTCACGGATGCTGCGCAAGGCCGATCTGTTCATCTTTACCCTCGGGCTGACCGAAGCCTGGGAAGATGTGAAGACGGGCCGGGTCTATCCCCTATGCCCCGGCGTGGCCGGCGGCACCTTCGACCCCGACAGACACCGGTTCCGCAATTTCCGCCATGCCGAAATCCTGGAGGACCTTCACGCGATCCGGGGCCTGTTGCACCGCTTCAACCCCGGCATGACGCTGCTTCTGACGGTCAGCCCCGTGCCGCTGACCGCGACAGCCTCGGGCCAGCATGTCCTGTCGGCCACCAGCTGGTCCAAGGCCACGTTGCGCGCGGCGGCCGGCGATTTCGTGGCCGATACCGAGGGCACGGATTACTTTCCCTCGCTCGAACTCGTGACGCAGCCCGCCTCGGGCGGTCCATGGTTCGCCCCCAACATGCGCGAAGTGTCCGAGGCGGGGGTGGCGCGGGTCATGTCCGTCTTCTTCGAGGCCCATGGCATGACCGACCTGATCGGCACCGCCCGCGACACCCGCGACAACGAGGATGACAGCGACCGCGAATCCGAGCCCTATTGCGACGAAATCCTGCTTCAGGCCTTTGCCGGATGACCCTGCGACTGTGTTTCCTTGGCAATTCGCATATTGCCTGCATCCGGCGGGCCTGGACGACCGAACCCGAAACCTGGCCGGGAATCGCACCCCTGTTCGTGGGGGCGCATCGCAACCTTCTTCTCGATACCGCCGAGGTCGGCGGCAGGCTGGTCCCGACAAGCGACGGCGCGGCGCGCGCCTTTTCCGATCTGGCCGGGATCAGGGATGTCGATCTGGGGGCCTTCGACGCCTTTGTCGTGACCGGTTGTCTTGTGTCGCTGGGCTGTATCGCGAACCTTTACCGCGATGCGCGCTGGCTCGACCTGCCGTCGATCGCCGCCCATGACGATCTGGCCGCGGAACCGGCGGTGCTGATGTCGGATGCCGCGGTGCAGATGACGGCCGAGGACATCCTGTCGCGACGTCTGGGCCTGCGCGTGGCGCGGCACCTGCGCACCATGACCGACCGGCCGATCGTCGTGACCAGCCAGGCCCGCGTGAGCGCCGTGATCGAACAGGCCCACAGGCCCGGCGTCCGGGCCCATCACGCTGCCCTGAAGGCCGGTGACGGGGCCAGCCTCTCGGCGCTGTTCGACAGCTGCGCCGCCCGCGCCTGCCGGGATGCGGACGCCACCTTCCTGCCCCAGCCGCGGCACACGATCACCCGCGATATCCTGACCGCGCGCCCCTACATGGACGGGGCCGTGCGGCTGACGGCAGATGGCAACACGCCCCAGCCGCCCCGCGACATTACCCATGCCAATGCCCGCTATGGCGCCGCGGTTCTCGACCAGATCGCCACGCATTTCGGGGTTTGAACGAGGGCCCGGGTCAACCGGGCGTTTCAGGCAGCCGCTCCCGGACGATCCCGGCAAAGAGACGTGCGCCATGGATCAGCGCCGCATCGTTGAAATCGTAATCGGGGCTGTGCAGCGGGGCGGAATCGACACCGTTCCCGATAAAGCCGAACGCCCCCGGCACATGGGCCAGAAGCCGGGCGAAATCCTCGGAGGCGGCGATGGGCGGGGTCGCGCGGTCCACGTTGTCCGAAACCGCATCCGCCGCCCGGGCCAGCGCCTCTGCCGCCGCCGCATCGTTGACGAGCGGGACGAATTCGCACCGGTAATCGACCTCTGCCGCGATCCCGTGCTGCCGGGCGGTGCCCTCTGCGATCCGGCGCATCTCGGCCTCGATCCGGGCCGAAACCCCGGGGCTGTAGCTGCGCGCATCGCCCCGGATCACCGCGCGCCCCGGCAGCGCGTTGCGGGTGCCATCGGTTTCCAGTTCCGTCACCGACAGGACGGCGATCTCGGCGGGGTCGATCCTGCGCGCGACGATGGTCTGCAAATCCACCACCAGCGCGCAGGCCGGCACCATCACCTCGCGCGTGGCCTGCGGGCGGGCGGCATGACCGCCCTGCCCCGTCAGCGTGATCTCGAAGATGTCTTCGGCGGCCATCAGGGGGCCCGCGCGGGTCGCGGCGTGGCCCAGCGGCATTCCGGGCATGTTGTGCAGGCCAAAGACCTCGTCACAGGGAAACCGGGACATAAGCCCGTCATCGAGCATCGCCTGCGCGCCCCGGCCCCATTCCTCGGCCGGCTGAAAGATGAAATGGACGGCTCCGTCAAAGGCCCCTTCCGCGGCCAGCAACCGGGCCGCCCCCAGAAGCATGGCCGTGTGCCCGTCATGGCCGCAGGCATGCATCAGCCCGGGCATCCGTGACCCCCAGTCGCGGCCCGCGACCTCCGCGATCCTGAGCGCATCCATGTCGGCCCTGAGCCCGATCGCCCGGTTCGAGCGGCCCCGCCGAAGTGTGCCGACAACCCCGGTTCCGCCGATGCCGGTCGTCACCTCGGCGCCAAGGTCGCGCAGCACATCGGCGACAAGCGCGGGGGTGCGGCGTTCCTCGAAACCGAATTCCGGGTGGCGGTGCAGGTCGCGCCGCCAGCCCGTCATCTCGGCCACAAGGGAATCGATCTTCGTCATGCGCCCATTAGCCCTCAATCGGGGGCCAGGCGCAAAGACGGCATCAACCCACGTGGAAAAGCGTCGCGAAAAGCCGGGGATCCAGGCTTTCCGAGGCAAAGGTCTGGCCTTCCGTCAGAAGGCTGACCGCGTCGTGGCTGTGCAGGCTTTCCTGGTGGCTGGCCAGCACCCGGAAATCGCCGACCCGCGGATCGCGTTGCAGCTGTTCCGAAAAGAGCCGTGCCGCATCCTCGACGAAGATGGGGTTGGCGGCGTTCAGCTCGGCAAAGGCCTGCTCATCCTCGCGCTTGACCATCACCTGTGTCTCGGTGGGGACGGCGGCGCGGGCCATGTCGATCACATCCTCGAACCACAGGCAGGGCCCCGGCTCCACCTCCAGCGAAATGCGCGCGACCGAGCGTTGCGAATGCGGGGTGGCCAACTGCCCGCGCATCTGCCGGGCATGTTCGCTGAGTTCCAGCGAACAGGGGCAGGTCGACGAATAGACATAGTCGAGATGGATGATCTTCTTGCGCACGCCGTCCTGTTCGACCAGCTCCAGCGCGATGTTGTAATACTGGAACCCCTCCAGCCCCGAACGCAGCGACTGCACCTTCATCGGGAAGGAGAACCGCATCTGGATGCGGGCATCAAAGCTTTCGAGATCGGTCTTGTAGGCGTCGAGCGCCTTTTCGATGACCTCGAAGGAAAACGTCTCTTCGGCATGCTTGTAGAAGGTGCGCATGATGCGCGACATGTTGATGCCCTTCTTCTCGGCATCGAGGCTGACCGTGCCCGTCACGCTGGTTTCCAGCGTCAGGTCGCCATTGTCGCGCGTGTGAAACCGGATCGGCAGGCGAAAATTCGAGATGCCCACATGCTGGATCGGGCGCTGCGCGCCACGGATCAGCGACGAGGGGCCGTTCTGAAGATCGGGCATCGTGGCGCGATACTCTGCATCGGCCTCGAAATCCTCGGGGTAGGCACGGGCAAGTGCGGGATAATTGGCCAGTTCGCGCCCCGGAATCAAGCGCGACACCATGGGATCGAGCATCGCCGCCTCTTCTGGCGTGACATCCACGACCCAGCGGCGCAGCAGGTCAAGCGCCGCTTCGGCGTCCGCGCGGCTGGGTTCGCGTTCGAGGTCCCGGGAAAAATGGTTCATTGTGGCCCCCTGAGGCTGCGAGAGAGAACCAGTATATGGCCCCCGCCTTTTCGATTTCCACAGAAATCCCGAAATGCCTACCGGTTGATTGTAACCGCAGTACAAACCCGCGCGCCCCTCTGGGGTCGGAAAACGCCACACCGCCCCTTTGTGCAAGGCTTTTGCGGCGCTCAGACCGAGGCAAGCGCACCGCGCAGATCGGCGATCAGATCGGTCGTATCCTCCAGCCCCACAGACAGCCGGATCAACCCGGGCGTGATGCCAAGGACCTCTTTCTGCGCGTCCGGCAGCCGTTGATGGGTCGTGGTGGCCGGATGGGTCGCGATGGATTTGGCATCGCCCAGATTGTTCGAGATCAGAACGATTTCCAGCGCATTGAGCACCTTGAAGGCCGCGTCCTTGCTGCCGCAATCGAAGGCGAGGACCGTGCCCCCCTTGCCGCCCATCTGGCTTTGGCAAAGGTCGTGCTGGGGATGGGTCTCGAGCGCGGGGTAGATCACCCGCGACAGCCCGGCATCGCCGGCCAGCGCATCGGCGATCGACCGTGCCGAGTCGGTCTGGGCGCGGACCCGCAGGTCCATCGTCTCCAGCCCCTTGAGCATGAGCCAGGCCGAAAACGGCGACAGCGCCGCGCCGGTATGTTTCAGGTAGGGTTCAACCGTCTTGCGGATGAACTCCTTCGTGCCGAGGATCACACCGCCCAGCGCGCGGCCCTGCCCGTCCATGTGCTTGGTCGCGGAATAGACCACGACATCGGCGCCCAGAGCCACCGCATCGGACCAGATCGGCGTGGTGAACACGTTGTCGACGATCACGGTCGCGCCCACCGCATGGGCCATGTCGGCCACGGCGCGGATATCGACGATTTCCAGCGTCGGGTTCGACATGGATTCGAAAAAGACCGCCTTCGTGTCCGGCCGGATCGCCCCGCGCCACTGATCGAGATCGGTCCCGTCGACAAAGCTCACCTCGACGCCATAGCGTGTGAGCACCTCTTCGAGGATGTAGAGGCACGACCCGAACAATGCGCGCGACGACACCACGTGATCGCCCGCCCGCAGCATCGAGGTCAGCGCCCCGTTCACCGCCGCCATGCCCGAGGCGGTGGCAAAGGCATCCTCGGTCCCCTCGATCTGGGCGATCCGGTCCTCGAACATGCGCACGGTCGGGTTGCCGTAGCGGGCATAGATGAATTCATCCTCGCCCGCCTTGAGGAACCGCGCTTCCGCCGCCTCGGCCGTCTCGTAGACGAACCCCTGGGTGAGGAAGATCGCCTCGCTCACCTCGTTATACTGGCTGCGGCGAACACCGCCATGCACGGCCCTGGTGCGTTTCGACATCGTCATCTTTCATCTCCCCGTATCCGGGGCACAAAAAAGCCCCGACACCGGAAAAGGTATCGGGGCGGTATCCGCTCCTGCCTCTTTAGCGGCTTGTTTTACGTGGCCCGCAATCCGGTAACAAATCGCCACCGGCCTGCAATAGACCTGCGATGCAAGAGGGTCAAGCCTCTGCCGAAGCGCGGGACTGCCCCGCAGACGGCCCTAGTAGGGATCGTCGCAATCGGGCGTCGACAGGAACAGGACGACCCAGAACGCCGCGTGATAGAAAAGCGGACCAAGCGCCAGCACGATCACCCAGATATGAAGCGGGGCGGTCAGGATAAGCGCCTCGTTCACCACGATGGCGAAAAGGCCCAGCACCGACCGGACAAGACCCACATGACGGTGGAACGCGGCCTCTGATTCGGTCTCGGCGCCGGTCGGCTCCTCTCGATAGGTCAGCGCCAGAACCGCGCCCAGCATCAGCAGGACGGAAATCGTCCGCTGCGCGACGACCGCATCGCCGCTGATCAGGATCACCCCGATCAGGCCGATGGCCAGAGCCACCGCGATGGTGCCCGACGGCCCGTCGGGGCTGCGCTGCTCCATCGCCTCGGGGATGCGCCTCCAGGCTTGCGTGCTCATGGCGAGAACGACCGAGGTCACGAGGGCGGCCTCCGGATCGAGGCCGGCAAAGCCCAGCGACGTCCAGACGGTAATGAGCGCAAGCGACGGCCACAGGAAATCCAGCCCCAGAGGCGGGATCAGGTTGGCCATCGAGCCCATCTGTATGAAGAAGCGGCGGATCATTACCCGAAGATGGTTTACGATCGGGGTCAAACGCATGACCGAATTGCGGCTTTTGCGTGGTTCGCCCCTATTTTCCGGGGCCGGCCTCGTCATCCTCGATCAGAAGGTATTTCTGAAGCGACACGATCTGGAGCCACAGGAACAGGAACAGGGCCGCCGGAAAGGCGAATGTTTCGAGCTTGACCCACAGATCGGTGCTCTGGGTGCGCCAGATGTATTCGTTGGCCAGCGCAAGCCCTGCGAACATCGCGGTCAGGCGGCGGGTCAGGATCATCCAGCCCGCATCCTCCATCGGGAGCATCTCCCCCATCACCCATTGCAGGTAGCTGCGCCCCTGCAGGAGACCAAGACCGAGGATCGCGGCAAAGGCCCCGTAGACGATGGATGTCTTCATCTTGAAGAACCTCTCGTCATTGAACCACGCGGTCAGGCCACCGAAGAAGACCACCATGAAGGCGGTGAAGATCTGCATCCGGCTGAGCTTGCCGGTCATCGCCCACAGGATGCCCATGGCCACCAGCAGGACCGGCACGAAGACGACGGTGGCCACGATGAAGCCGCTGTAATCCATGCCGCCGATGGCAAAGGTATCATCCCTCAGCCGCAGATAGAGCAGGAAAAAGGCGATGGTCGGCCCCAGTTCAAGGACCTGCTTCACGACGGGGTTTATCTGGCGTTCGCTCATGCGTCTCTCTTACCCGCCCAGTTCCACGATGACAGCCCCCAAAGCGATCAGGCACATCAGAACCAGCCGCCGGGGGCCGACATTGTCGCCCAGGATGAACCATCCGATCAATGCGGCAAAGACGGTCGACGTCTCGCGCAGGACGGCGGCCTCGCCCACACTGTCGAGGAAGGTCGCCAGCATCACCCCGCCAAAGCTGAACCAGCCCAGAACGGCGCCGATCACCCCCCGCGCCAGCAAGGGCCCCAATCGGGGTGGGGCCTCCATCCGGCGATACCGGATCCAGGCGATCACCGGGAAATCGAGGCTGGTGAACAGAAAGAACCACGCCAGAAACGTGAACGGATCGGCCGATTGCCGGATGCCCCAGGCATCATAGGTCGTATAGACCGCGACCAGCACGCCGCAGAGTGCGGCCCATCCCAGCGTCACCTTCAGCGTTCGGGGATCGACGATTTCCTCTCCCAGATTGCGCAGCGCCAGAAGCAGGATCGCCCCCGACAGGCAAACCACGCCCAGCCATTGCACCGCCTTGAAATGCTCGCCGAAGATGATCGAGGCCGCGGCGACCGTGACGATCGGGCCGATCCCGCGCACCACCGGATAGACGACCGTATAGGCTGCCCGCTCATAGGCCTGCGCCAGCGTCAGCTTGTAGAAGAAATGCACCACAACCGCGCCCGCGATGATCACCGCCATCCGGCCATCGGGCCAGGGCACGAGAAACAGCGCGACGGGCGCAGAGATCACCGCGAAGGACAGGTCGATCGAGCCGCGCGACAGCCATGGATCATGCGCGCCCTTCTGCAAGGCGCCGAAGACCGCGTGAAAGAAGGCCGACATCAGCGCCAGCATCGTGGCAACGGTGGCGCCCTCGGCGGTCCCGGCGATCGAGATCAGCCAGTCGCTCACCCGCGCCGGCCCGGCACCGCGCTCATTGCGAGGCGGATCTGGGGCTGTATTCGACCCGGATGCGCACCCCTTCGAGCAGGGTCGCGGGATCGCGGGAGACGCCATTGCTCAGCCAGTTGGGGAAAAGCCTGATCCAGCCCAGCGGCGGGTCGGCCGCCAGCGTCAGGCGCAGCCCGCCCGAGGGCGACGGCACATCCTCTAGAAAGGCGATCATCGCCGCCTTGGTCTCGGCCGAGAAGCTGGTTTCCGGCAGCCCCTCGATCTGGCGTGCAAACTCCGAGATCACCTCCGGCATCGCGACTTCGGGATCCGTTTCGCGGGGAATGGTCATCATCACGAACCGTTCGAGCAGATAGGCCTCGAACAGGCCGAACGTGGTGACGTCGATTGTCAGCGACGACAGGACGGCACTGCCAAGGCTGGTGCGCAGGGCGCTCATGCTCGACAGATCGACGCCGCCGGCCTGACCGCTCATCCGCAGGGCGCTTTCGCCGGGAAAATCGACATTCAGAACATCGAGAAACAGCCGGTTCGTCAGCTGATCCCAGCGCAGTTCCAGCCGGCCGGACAGGGCCTCCTGCCGGGCCTGCGCCTGGCGGACATAATCGGTGTGTGGATCGCCCGTCAGGCTGACCGATCGGGCGCGTTCGACCGTCAACACCAGCGAGCGCGGCGGAACCCCCTCGTCGCCATAACGATCAAGACCCTGCCCCTCCCATGTGAGGCGGTCGATACGGGTCTGGGCGAAACTCTCGTTCGCGACCACGTTCGTGGCCACGCAAAGCGGGCCCTCGGTCGCGATCTCGGCCGACACCGCGACCGGCAGCGCCTCCGACAGCCGGGCCCAGCTGCCGTCGCATGTCGCGGGCGATTGCTGGGCCGTCGCCGGAACGGCCAGCCCGATCAGAAGTGCCGCGACCCAACCCCTCATTCCGTGATCCCCACGAGCGCTTCGGCAAATTCGCGCGGATCGAAAGGCGCCAGATCCTCGATCTGTTCGCCCACCCCGATGGCATGGATCGGCAGGCCGAACCTGTCGGCCAGCGCCACCAGCACGCCACCCTTGGCCGTGCCGTCGAGTTTCGTCATCACAAGGCCCGACACATCGGCGACCTTGCGGAAGATATCGACCTGCAACAGCGCGTTCTGCCCGGTCGTGGCATCCAGAACCAGCATCGTGTTGTGCGGCGCATCCGGGTCCTTCTTGCGGATCACGCGGACGATCTTGGCCAGCTCCTCCATCAGGTCGGCGCGGTTCTGAAGCCGGCCCGCCGTGTCGATCAGCAACAGATCCGCCCCCTCCTGCTGCGCCTTCGTCATGGCGTCAAAGGCAAGGCTGGCAGGGTCGGACCCTTCGGGCGCGGTCAGGACGGGCACGCCCGCCCGGTCGCCCCAGATCTGAAGCTGTTCGACGGCCGCCGCGCGGAACGTATCGCCCGCCGCGATCACCACCGATTTGCCGGCGGCGCGAAACTGGCTGGCCAGCTTGCCGATGGTCGTGGTCTTGCCCGACCCGTTGACACCGACGACAAGAACGACCTGCGGCTTTCTGGGATAGATCGGCAGGGGCCGTGCGACCGGCTCGAGGATGCGGGCGATCTCGTCGGCCAGAAGGCCCTTGATTTCGGGCACCGACAGGCGCCGCCCCATCCGCCCCTCGGCGAGGTTGGCCGCCACGCGCAGTGCGGTGTCCACACCCATATCGGCCTGGATCAGCAGCTCTTCCAGCTGTTCGAGCATCTCGTCATCGAGAACGCGCCGCGGGACGGCCGTGTCCTCTCGGCGGAAAAGCCGACCGACAAGGCCCCGCTTCGGCGCTTCGGCGGTGGGCGGCTCGGACAAAGGCGGCGGCGACGGCTCTTCGGGCCAGGCCGGGCTGGGCTGGGGTGCGGGCACGCCAAGGGGCTCGGGCTGGGGTTGCGGCTCCGGCATCGGCGGCACCGGAAGCGGCTCGGGTGTCGGCGCGGGATCGGGCGCAGGCGCCGGGTCGGGGCTCGGGTCGGGGCTCGGGAAAGGCTCGGGAACCGGCTCGGGCTGCGGCACTTCCTCGGGGTCGGGCGGGGAGACGGGTTCCGGCTCCGGTTCGGGCACCGGGGTCGGCTCGGGCGTCGGTTCCGGCTCGGGTTCGCGGGCCGGAACCTCCCTTGGGGCAGGCTCCGGTGCGGGGGGCTGCTCCTGTGGATCGGCCCCCTTGTCCACGATCGCCTCGAGCCCCTCGTCCAGCTTTGACGAGGAGGTGAAGAGCTTGTCCTTCAATTTCTTGAAAAATGACATTGCGCCGCCTTTTTCGTGGTCCATGTCCAACTAACCACGCCCGCAGGAATTTGGAAGGCCCTGCCCTTGCCCGAAAAGGTCTGCGGGCCATAATCGCGATCAAGCCGTTGCCCCATGCCGAGTATCGTTCATGCGTTCATTTGCCGTCGCGACCCTGCTGCCCGCAATCCTGCTGTTCGCGGGCGCCGCTCTGGGCGGGCCGTGGATCGTCGCGGCCCTGGTCTTCATGACCGCCTTCATCGGCCTTGCCGACGAACTGGCCCGCCGGGCCGGCCCCGGTCCGGACGGGTCGGAATTTCCGGCAGGCCGGGCGCTGTCGGTCGCGCTGGGGGTTGTGCATTTCGTCCTTCTGGCGGTCGTCATCTGGCGCATCGCGGGCGACGACACGCTGGGCACGGCCGAAAAGGCCGGGCTTTTCATCGCGGCGGGGTTGTTCTTCGGCCAGATCAGCAATCCCAACGCGCATGAGCTGATCCATTGCCGCTCCCGGTCCCTGCGCAGCCTGGGCACCTGGATATACATCTCGCTTCTGTACGGGCATCACAGCTCGGCCCACACGCTTGTTCATCATGTGCGGGTCGCCACACCCGAAGACCCGGCCACCGCGCGTCGGGGCGAAAGCCTCTACCGCTACATGATCCGCGCCTGGATCGGCGGCTTTGGCAAGGGGTTTCGCGCTGAAACCCGCCGCAGCGCCGCCGCGGGCCGCCCGGCCTGGCGGCACCCTTACGTGACCTATGTGGGCGGCGCGCTGTGTCTTCTGGGGCTGAGCTTTCTGGCAGCCGGACCAAAGGGAGTGCTGTTTCACCTCTGGCTTGCCGCCTTTGCGCAGACCCAGCTTCTGATGTCGGACTACGTCCAGCATTACGGGTTGATGCGCCGGACCGGCGCCGATGGCCGCGCCATGCCTGTAGGTCCCGAACACAGCTGGAACAGCCCGCATCGCGCTTCGGGGGCGATGATGCTGAACGCGCCGCGCCATTCCGATCATCACGCCCGCCCCATGGTGCCCTATCCCGCGCTCAGGCTTGATGCGGCGATGCCGATGCTGCCGCGCAGCCTGCCTGCCATGTGCTGTATCGCGCTGTGGCCCCGGCTGTGGCGGCGGGTCATGGATCCGCGCGTGGCGGATTGGCGCGCAGCCCACGACGATGTGACCCCCGCCGCCTAGAACGGGCCGCCGCGATCTGGCAGGTTCGCGCCATGCGTATGCTCATGATCCTGTTTCTCGCCCTCGGACCCGGTCTTGCCGGCGCCCAGACCCCGATGACCGCCGAGGAATTCGAGGCCTATGTCACCGGCCGAACCCTGTCATACGGCGTGAATGGCGAGGTTTACGGGGCCGAGGAGTACCGCCCCGGCCGTTTCGTGACATGGTCCTTTCTCGACGGGCAATGCGAGGATGGCCGCTGGTATCCGCAGGACGATGCGATCTGTTTCGTCTACGATTTCGATCCCGACCCGCATTGCTGGCGGTTCTTCCGCGGCAATGGCGGGCTGCGTGCCGAATTTCTCGGCAGCGACAGCCTAGGCACGCTTTACGAGGTGGGCGAGGCCGAGGACGGTCTCATGTGCATCGGCCCCGATACCGGGGTCTGACCCTCACAAAAGCGTGCCCTGTTCGGGCGGCGTGTCTTTCGGTTTTCTGGATGTCTGGGCGCGCGCGGTCCCGGGCGCCACGTTCAGCCGGCCATCGCGGAACTGCACCTCCAGAACCGCGGCGGCCTCTGCCTCGGTCTTGCCGGTGACGATGCGGCCCTCGGCACGCACCACCGCAAATCCCCGCGCCAGCGTCGCCTCGTAGCCCAGCGTCTCGCGCAGGCGGTCCAGCCCCTGAACCCTGTCGCGCGCCCGGGCAATCCGGTCGGCCACCAGATCGGGGGTCAGCCGCGCGGTGGTCCGGCGCGACAGGTCCTGCGCCGTCCCGATCCGGCGCGCCACGGCCGGGTCGAGACGGTCGACCGCACGATCAAGCCGCTGCCGCCCGTCGCGTGTCTGACGCGCGAGCGCGGGGGCAAGCCGGGCCACCCGATCCGCAAGCCGGTCCTTGTCGCGCGCCAGCGCCTGCCGCAACGGCCCCGTCCTCAGCCCCAGATCGGCCAGCCGCACCGCCTTTTTCGCCACCGCCTGACGCAAGGCGCCGTTCAGCCGCTCTGCCGCCAGATCGAACCGTTGCCGCGCCGAGGACAAAAGCGATTCGGGCCGCGGCAGCGCCCGGCCCAGATCGGCCAGCCGCTGATTGCGGCTGCGCAAACCCTGCTCCAGCCCCCGGCTCATCCGCGCCGCAAGCCCGTCAAGCCCGGCCAGAAGTTCGGACCGCACGGGCACGGCCAGTTCGGCCGCCGCGGTCGGCGTGGGCGCGCGCCGGTCGGCGGCATGGTCGATCAGCGTCGTGTCGGTCTCGTGCCCCACGGCCGAGATCAGGGGGATCCGGCTGTCGGCGGCGGCCCGGACCACGATTTCCTCGTTGAAGCCCCACAAATCCTCGATCGAGCCGCCGCCACGGGCCACGATGATCAGGTCGGGCCGGGGGATCGCGCCGCCGGGCTGCAACGCGTTGAACCCCGCGATGGCGCGGGCCACCTCGCCCGCGCAGGCCTGCCCCTGAACCGCGACGGGCCAGACCAGCACCGTGCGCGGAAACCGGTCGCGCAGACGGTGCAGGATATCGCGGATCACCGCGCCCGACGGGGATGTGACGACACCGATCACCTCGGGCAGATAGGGCAGCGGGCGCTTGCGCTCTTCGGCAAAAAGCCCTTCGGCGGCCAGCGCCTTGCGCCGTTTTTCCAGCATCGCCATCAGCGCGCCGGCACCGGCGGGCTGGATATCCTCGACATTGAGCTGGTATTTCGATTGCGGCCCGAAGGTGGTCAGCCGGCCCGTGGCGATCACCTCCATCCCCTCTTCGGGTTGATGGCTCAGACGCGCGGCCTGCCCTTTCCAGCTGACCGAGGCCAGGACATTGCGATCGTCCTTGAGGTCGAAATACAGGTGCCCCGTCCGCGCCCGGAACACGCGGCCCACCTCGCCGCGCACCCGGACATGGGCGAATTCGCCCTCGATGGCGCGCTTGATCGCGCCCGAGATCTCGGAGACGCTGAATTCCGGCGCATTGCCGCGCGGCGTGTCGGGGTCGTCCTCGAAAAGCTCCATCCCGCCTCGTGTCCTTGTGCCTGCCCGACGGCGACCTTAGAACGCCATCGACGCAAGGCCAAGCGGGGGCGGCATGAACATACTTATCCTGGGCAGCGGCGGGCGGGAACATTCCCTGGCCTGGGCGGCGCTGCAAAATCCGAAATGCGACAAGCTGATCGTGGCGCCCGGAAATGCCGGGATCGCACAGATCGCCGAATGCGCCGATCTTGACATCCTCAACGGCGACAGCGTGGCGGGCTTTGCCTCGGAAAACGCCATCGACATCGTCATTGTCGGCCCCGAAGCACCGCTTGAGGCCGGTGTTTCCGACAGGCTCCGGGATGCAGGGCTTGCAGTTTTCGGACCATCACAGGCCGCAGCACAGCTTGAAACCTCGAAATCTTTCACTAAAACGATCTGCGATGCGGCTGGCGCCCCCACGGCCGCTTGGGCCCGCTTCGACAGCGAGGCCGAGGCCCTGGCCCATCTGGACAAGACCGGCGCGCCCATCGTGATCAAGGCCGACGGCCTGGCCGCGGGCAAGGGCGTCGTCGTGGCGATGACCCAAGAGGAGGCGCGCGCGGCCGTCACCGACATGTTCGGCGGTCAGTTCGGCGCGGCCGGCGCCTCGGTCGTGATCGAGGAGTTCATGGACGGCGAAGAGGCGTCGTTCTTTGTTCTGGTCGATGGCACGACGCTTCTGCCCATCGGCACGGCGCAGGACCACAAGCGCGCCTTCGACGGCGACAAGGGGCCCAATACGGGCGGCATGGGCGCCTATTCCCCCGCCCCCTGCATGACACCCGAGATCACCCAGGCCGCGCTGGACCGGATCGTCCGCCCCACGATGGAAGAGATGGCCCGTCGGGGCACGCCCTATTCCGGGGTCCTGTTCGTGGGGTTGATGATCGTCGACGGCGCGCCGAAGCTGGTCGAATACAATTGCCGCTTTGGAGACCCGGAATGCCAGGCCCTGATGATGCGGCTGGGCGCGCAGGCCTTCGACCTGATCCACGCCTGCGCCGAGGGCCGGCTGGAGGAGGCCAGCCCCAACTGGGCCGATGACCACGCGATCAGCGTTGTCATGGCCACGCGCGGCTATCCGGGCGAATATGAAAAGGGAAGCGAGATCAAGGGCCTCGATGCCCTGCCCGAAACAGCCGGAGAGATCGTCTTTCACGCCGGCACGACCCGGCGGGACGGTCGGTTTCTTGCGAATGGCGGCCGGGTCCTGAACGTCACCGCGCGCGGAGACACGCTGGAACAGGCACGCGATCGCGCCTATGCGATGATCGACCGGATCGACTGGCCTGACGGGTTCTGCCGCCGCGATATCGGCTGGCGCGCCCTGGGATAAGTATCCGGCCTGTCACGACAAAAGCCGCGCCTTTCCGGGCGCGGCTTTTTCAACCGGTCGATGGTCGCGTCAGGCGGCGGCGCGGCCCACGAGAACGGAATCGATCTCCTTGGCGGCGGCGGTTTCGTCATTTCCGGCGACGGCGGCAATCTCGCGGGTCAGACGCTCGAGCGCGGCTTCGTATAGCTGCCGCTCGGAATAGCTCTGCTCGCGCTGATCATCGGCGCGGTGCAGGTCGCGCACGACTTCGGCGATGGCGATCAGGTCGCCGGAATTGATCTTCTGTTCATATTCCTGCGCCCGGCGCGACCACATGGCCTTTTTCACCTTGGCCTTGCCGCGGAGCGTCTTCATCGCATGAGCGACCACATCGGGAGAGGACAGCGAACGCATGCCCACCTCGGTCGCCTTGTGGGTCGGCACGCGGAGCGTCATCTTGTCTTTCTCGAAGGAAATAACGAACAGTTCCAGTGACATGCCCGCAATTTCCTGCTCTTCGATGGACACGATCTGTCCAACTCCGTGCGCAGGATAAACGACAAAATCATTCGGGCGGAATTCGGGTTTCTTAGACTTGCTCATGGCGTCCTTTCTTGGCTCCGGCATGACCCATCCCCGTCGCTTGGCGACACCAAGCCCGGCGGACACATTCGGTCCGTCGGGCATCGAAGCCGCATCGAGGATTTCAGAGGTCACGCACAGACATCTTGAGGACCATACCACAAAAAACGGCCCTGCAAAAGCGGTCAGACGGAAACACAACGTTGAACCCCGCCAAGGCGGGGAACGCGCGTCGCCGGATCGGCCCTGTCGGGCCGCCGGATCGTATCAGCCGCCCTCGCCGGGGGCTTCCGAGAACAGCTCCATCTTGCCTTCCTTGCCGTCCATCTCGTCGGCATTGGGAAGCGGATCCTTCTTGGTGATGATCACGGGCCAGATCTCGGAATATTTCCGGTTGAACTCGACCCATTTCTCCATGTCGGGTTCCGTGTCGGGGCGGATCGCATCGGCCGGGCATTCGGGTTCGCAGACGCCGCAATCGATACATTCGTCGGGATGGATCACCAGCATGTTTTCACCCTCGTAGAAACAATCCACGGGGCAGACCTCGACACAGTCGGTATATTTGCAGGCAATACAATTGTCGTTGACGATATAGGTCATGGAGCGCTCGATACGGGTCAGATGTCAGGTCTAGCTATCGCGGCCAAGGGGATCATTCAAGCGGCGATCGGCCGCGTCAAGGCGTCGCCTGTCGCGCCCTGTCGGGCGGCCCTTGCGGTCCTGGCCGGGTGAGGTCGGGTCGGGCTCAGGCGGAGGGCCGCTGAGATCCTCGTAAAGGCCCCGCGCCTCTGGGGCCGGGCCGCGCCGTTCGCCGCAGGCCAGGATGCGCACGACCCGCACCCAGCGCCCCTGCGCAAAGGTCAGGACATCGCCCTCGCCCACGTTTCTGGCCGGCTTGCTGACCGGTTGCGAATTGACCCGGACCTTGCCGGAACTCACCCTTTCCGCCGCGATTCCGCGCGATTTGAAGAACCGCGCCTGCCAGAGCCACTTGTCCAGCCGGATCGTCTCGCGGATGGGTTCCGTCACTTGGTCTTGAAGCCGGACAAGGCGGCGGCAAAGGGATTGTCGGGGTCGATCGCCTTTTCCTTGCGCGGCCGAGCCTCGAAGGTCTGGGGTTTGGTGCCCTGGGGCTTGCCGGCCTTCTTGCCACGCGGCTTGCCCTGTCCCGGTTTGCCCTGTCCCTGTTTGCCCTGTCCCGGCTTGCCGCCGGCGGCGGGCTTGCGGCCGCGCCTGTCACCGTCCTGGCGCTGGGGCCGGCGACCCCAGGTGAAGGTATAGAAGACTTCCATCTCCGGGGCGGTCTCGGCCTGCGGCTCCGCGGCATGGGCCTCGGGCGCAGTCTCGGTCTCGGGTGCGGTCTGGGGCGCAGTCTCGGTCTCGGGCGCGGTGTCGACGTCGGCGGACGAAGTCTCCGGCTCTTGTGTCGGGGCCTCGGCGGCACGCGCCTCTGGGGTTGCCGTCTCCGTGGCTTCGGCCCTTTGCTCCGCCGCAGGCTCAGGCGGTTCAGGCTCGGGCGTCACGGTCCCGGGCGCTTCGGCAGCGGCCCTGTCGGGGGCGGCCTCCTGCGTCGCGGCCGCGTCGGGCGCGGGGGCCTTCACCTTGGGGCGTTCGCCCTTTTCGGCGGCGTAGCCCAGACCTTCCATCAGGTTGGCGAATTGCTCGAGCGTGGTCCCGGTGATCGAGAGCATGTCGGGATTGGCCTCGAACCCGGTCCGGCTGTCCTTGTCGCGCAACAGGTCGGCCAGCCGTTCCAGCATGTCGATGCGGATCGCCCGGTCGCCCGCGGCGCGGTATCCGGCCATCGCGAAATATCCCGGAACTGCGTCTTTCGGCGTGGGCACGGTCACGACGCCGGGCGGCGGGCTTTCGGGAAACTCGTCGAGCCCCTTGGCAACCGACCACAGGACAAGCCGCAGCCGGGTCGGGGCGGGTTTCAGAAGAAGCGGCAGGAAGACGGTGAACTGTCCGAACCGGATGCCATGCTTGCGCAGCGCGCCGCGGGCCTCCTGATCGAGGGACTTGACCTCTTGCGCCACGTCGCCGCGCGGGATGATGCCGAAATTCTCGACCATGCGGAAGGCAAAGCCGCGCGCCAGCCCTTCAAGCGCCGCATCATCGCGCAGGGCAATGAGCGGCTCCATCGCGGCGGCAATCTTGCGGTCGATGAAATGCTGCAACCGGCGTGTCACCTTTTCGGCGATCTCGGTTCCGGCAGTGTCATCGACAAAGGCCTGCACCCCGGGCTTGAGCGGGTCGGGCCCTGCCACGATCTTGCCCACCGCGCTGTCGCCCCACATCAGGCCGCCCTGTTCGGTGAAATCGATCTCGGTATCGGGGGCGTTGTAGAACCTGTCGGCGCGCAGATGGAAATGCGGCGCAAGGGCCTGCATCGCGGCCTGACGCAGGGTCTTGGCCTCGTCGCTGGTCTCGGCCTTGTCGACGCGGAACCGGAACCCCTCGAGACGGCCGACGAATTCGCCCTCGACGGTCACCTCACCCTGATCGTTCACTTCAGCCACGAGGGCCTCCTTCTGCTTGAGCCGCCGGGCAAGCACGCTTGTCCGCCGGTCCACAAATCGTTGCGTAAGCGCATGGTGAAGCGCATCCGACAGGCGATCTTCTACAGCGCGTGTCTCTTCGCGCCAATGGCTTTCGTCATCGGTCCAGCCCGCGCGCTGCGCGATATAGGTCCATGTGCGAATATACGCCAATCGTTTGCTGAGCGCATCTATATTGCCGTCGACCCGATCGATAGCGGCAATCTGCTGCGCAAGATAGACATTCGGGACCCGGCCGAATTCGTGCAGATAGCCAAAGATCCGCGCGATCATCACCGCATGTTCGGTGCGGCTGATGCCGCGGAAATCGGGAACCCTGCAGACATCCCAGAGCAGCCGGACAGAAGGGCCGTCGGTCGCGCGGGCGACGATCTCGGCATCCTGCGACAGCGTCTTGAGAGCAGCCAGGTCGTCGGATTCGCGCACGCGGGTCAGCCAGTCATTGTCGGTGCGCTGCTCGAGCGTCTGGATCAACCGTCTCACCGATCCGAATTGCAGGTCGCTGTTGCGCCACTGAAGCTTGGTCACGGGGCGGAACTGGTGGTTCTCGATGGCATGGACTTCGCGCTCGTCCAGTTCTTGCGCCTCGCCGGTCACGCCAAAGGTGCCCGGCGCCGTGTGCCGCCCCGCCCGGCCGGCGATCTGGGCCAGTTCGTCCTCGGCCAGATGTCGCATCCGCGCCCCGTCGAACTTGCGCAGGCCCGAAAAGGCCACGTGCGAGATATCGAGGTTGAGCCCCATCCCGATGGCGTCCGTGGCGACAAGGTAATCCACATCGCCATTCTGATACATCTCGACCTGCGCATTGCGCGTGCGCGGGCTCAGCGCGCCCATCACAACCGCCGCCCCGCCCTTCATCCGGCGCAGCAATTCGGCGATCGCATAGACGTTTTCCACCGAAAACCCGACGATGGCCGAGCGTTGCGGCATCCGGCTGATCTTTTTCGAGCCGGTATAGGTCAGGGTCGAGAACCTCTCGCGGCTGAGGAAGTCGACCCCGGGAACCAGCGAGGCGATGGCGTTGCGCATGGTGGCCGAGCCCAGAAACAGCGTCTCGTGCTGACCGCGCGCCCGCAGGAGCCTGTCGGTGAAGACATGGCCCCGTTCGGGATCGGCGCACAGCTGGATCTCGTCGACGGCGAGGAAATCGCAGCCCATCCCCTCGGGCATCGCCTCGACGGTGCAGACCCAGTATTGGGTGCGGGGCGGCACGATCCGTTCCTCGCCCGTCACCAGCGCCACGACCGACGGGCCGCGCAAGGCCACGATCCGGTCATAGACCTCGCGCGCAAGAAGACGCAGCGGAAGACCGATCACACCGGTCCGGTATGACAGCATCCGTTCGATCGCGTAATGTGTCTTGCCGGTATTCGTCGGCCCCAACACGGCCGATATCCGGGAACGAGATGACATTTTCTGCCCCTGTGGGCTGTGGCGACGCTAGATCGCCTCGCCCTGCGTTTCGGCCTGTATGCGTTCGACCGTCTGCAAAGCGTTTTCCTCGTTGGGATGCAAGGCCAATACCGCGCGATAGGCCTCGAGAGCCTCGTCATGGCGGCCGACCTCCTCGAGGATGACGCCAAGGCCAAGCAGGGCCACGAAGTTGTCGGGGTTCAGTGCCAGCACGCGCTGAAGATCGTCGATCGCGGGTCCGATATAGCCCAGCCGGTAATAGGCGTTGGCCCGCCCGTTATAGCCCGAGGCATAGCCCGGATCGTGATCGACCGCCGCGGTGAAGTGTTCGACCGCGATGTCGAAGGCGCCTTCTTCCATCGCCTCCTGTCCGCGCCGGAACAGAAGGTCGATCGTGGCCGAGCCGCTTTTCGACCATTCGGTGCGGATCGCGTCCTCGAGACGGGCGGATTGCCCCGGCTCGGCCTCGCGCAGCTGGCGCAACAGGTCATCGACCAGCGCCTCCTGCCCCAGCACAGGTCCGGAAAACCCGACTGCCGCGACAAGTGCCGCCACGATATGTTTGTTGAGATGTGTCATCCGCACCATAATGACCAGTGTAGCGTATCATGCCGCGCTGACCATAGGGGCGGCATCACATCAATGAAAGGAAGACGCATGAGCGACGTAATGACCGAGGCCGTGACCGCCCTCACCGCCAAGATGGGCGGCAAGGGGTTCGACGGATCGGCGAAATTCGTGATCGAGGGCGAAGGCGCATTGATCATAGATGCGGACGGATGCCGGGAAAGCAACGATCCGGCCGAAGTCACGCTGACGGCGGATGCGGAAACCTTCAAGTCCATTCTGGACGGCGACCTCAACCCGACCGCGGCCTTCATGGCCGGGCGGCTGAGCGTCGATGGTGATATGGGACAGGCCATGAAACTGGCCGGAGTCCTGGCCTGACGCAAAGGGACAGAACCGTGACCGACCCCGCTCCGTATTTTGCCGAACTCGCCCGCGGGCCGGCTGATGGCGTCACGTTCTGGCTGACCACATCCGACGGGATCCGCATCAGGATGGGCGCCTGGAACCTGGACGCGGAACGGGGCACGGTCCTGATCTTTCCGGGCCGGTCCGAATATGTGGAGAAATATGGCCCCGCCGCCAGCGATCTGGCCGAACGCGGCTATGCCACTGTCGCGATAGACTGGCGGGGTCAGGGTCTGGGCGACCGCCTGAACCCCAACCCCGCCCTCGGCCATGTCGACGGGTTTTCCGACTATCAGCGCGACGTGGAGGCGGTGGTGGCGCGGGTCCGCGCCATGGGCCTGCCAGAGCCGTTTTTCCTTCTGGGCCATTCAATGGGGGGCTGCATCGGCCTGCGCGCCCTGCATGAGGGCCTGCCCGTCGATGCCGCGGCCTTTACCGCGCCGATGTGGGGCATCCAGATCTCCCCCGCTCTCAGGCCCGTGGCGTGGACGCTGTCATCGGTCTCGCGGCCTTTGCGGTTCAGCCATGTCTTTGCCCCGGGACAGGTGCCCGCCCCTTACGTGATGCGCGTGACCTACGAGGAAAATCACCTCACCCGCGATGAAGAGATGTTCGAATGGATGCGCTCGCATCTTCTTGCGAATCACGAACTGGGCCTTGGCGGCCCCTCGCTTCACTGGCTGAACGAGGCCCTGTTCGAAACCCGCAGGCTCGCCCGCCTGCCCGCCCCCGACATGCCCGGTCTGACCTATCTGGGCTCGCGCGAGGCGATCGTGGAGCCTGATCGCATCCACGACCGGATGGCGGGCTGGCCCGATGGCCGGCTCGAACTGGTGGAAGGGTGCGAACACGAGATCATGATGGAGACGCCCGCGATCCGCCGCCGGTTCTTCGATGATCTCGCGACCCATTTCGCACCGCGCGCACCACGCAGTCTCGCGGTCTGATCCTGCCCTAGCGCGCCTGCCTGATGGTCGCGGCGGTGGCCGAGGCGCCGCTGCGGACCCACGACTGGTCGGAGCCGACGACGAATGTCGTGATCCCGTGCCGGGCCCAGTCGGCGGCAAGGCTCGCATCGGGGATCCAGCTGACATAGGCCTTGCCGTGGCGGGCCGTCGCCCGACCGATGGCATCAAGCGCGGCGGTCAGCACATCCGACCCGACCTTGCGTTCGCCATAGCTGACCGACAGGTCCGCAGGCCCCGCGAACAGACCGTCGATCCCCTTGGTGGCCGCGATCTCGTCGACGGCATCGACGCCCTCGGGCTCTTCGATCTGGGCGATGACGATGGTGCCCGCATCCCGGTCGAGAACCTCGCCCATCGGCCGCGTCGTCATTCCCGCCCAGCGCGTCGACCCGGCATAGCCGCGACCGCCCTTGCCGAAATGGGCCGCTTTTGCAACGGCTTGCGCCTTTTCTACGCTGTCCACATGGGGGACCACCACGCCCAGCGCCCCGTCATCCAGCGCGGACAGTATCTCGTCCCGCCCCGGCACCCGCACCAGTGCGGGCAGGTCCAGAGCCATCGCCATGGCAAGGCACCGATCGCGTTCGGCCCGTCCGAAGGGGCCGTGTTCGGCGTCCAGCACGACGAAATCCAGATCGGTCTGGGCGATCACCTCGAGAAGCGAGATGTCGGGCATCCTGACGAAGGTGCCCGCCATCCTGTCTCCCGCCAGCAGGCGCGACTTGAACTCATCCCGGCGCATCGTCATTCCTCCGCCTCCCCCAATCGTCCGCGACAGGCCATCACAGCTGAACGACGGAGACAAGCGGCAAGGTGGCTTTCCTCGCCTCGCCGATGCGCTAATCTGCACCCCATGGCGCGTGACCCGGTCCTGACCTTCACCGAAGAGGGCATCCACTGCCCCGCAGGGGATTTCCACATCGACCCGTGGCGGCCCGTGCCCCGGGCGCTGATCACGCATGGCCATTCGGATCACGCGCGACCCGGGATGGGGCGCTATCTGGCCACCCGTGCCGCGGCCCCGGTGATCCGCCACCGGCTGGGGCAGATCACGCTCGACATCGTGGAGTATGGCGAGACGCGCCGGATAGGCGGCGCCGCCGTGTCCTTTCATCCGGCCGGTCATGTGCCCGGATCGGCCCAGATCCGGGTCGAGGTCGGCGGCGAGGTCTGGGTCGTCTCGGGCGATTACAAGACCGTGGATGACGGGTTGTCCGAACCTTTCGAGCCGGTCCGCTGCCACGCCTTCATCACCGAATGCACCTTTGGCCTGCCGGTCTTCAAATGGACGGCGCCCGATATCCTGACACGCCAGATCAACGACTGGTGGGCGGCGAATGCCGCGCAGGGGCGCATCTCGATCCTGGGCGCCTATGCGCTGGGCAAGGCGCAGCGCCTTCTGCGCCTTCTCGATACCGCGACGGGGCCGGTCTTCACCCATGGCGCGATCGAGAACACGAACGAGGTGTTGCGCGCGCAAGGCATCGCCCTGCCCGAGACGATGCGCGTGACAGCCGATTTCGACCGCAAGGCCCATCCCGGCGCGCTGATCCTCGCGACCCCGTCCGGGCTGTCGGGGCCCTGGGCCGCGAAATTCGGGCCCGACCGCTCGACCGCCTTTGCCTCAGGCTGGATGGCATTGCGCGGGGTGCGGCGCAGGCGCGCGGCGGATCGCGGCTTCATCGTGTCGGACCACGCCGATTGGGAGGGGCTGAACGCCGCGATCCGGGCCACCGGGGCGGAGCGGGTCTTTGTCACCCATGGCTATACCTCGGTCTTCCGGCGCTGGCTGGAAGAGCAGGGATATGACGCCCATACCGTCTCGACCGAATATGAGGGCGAAAACCTCGAGACCGCCGAGGATGCCGCATGACCGCCCTGCCCACCGATCACTGGCGCGACAGGGCGGCCGCCACCGGCGCGCGCCTGTTCGTGAAGCCGTCCCTGGGCCTGCCGCTGCCCTGGGTCTGGCACCGGGTGATGTTCGGGCTGGCGGGCCGGCTCAGACCGATGGCGCCGGGCATCACGCGCAAGCCCATGACGCTGGGCGGTCGTCCGGGGCTGGTCTTCGCCCCCCGCGACCCGGACCGGCGGCTGATATGGGTCCATGGCGGCGGGTTCTGCGTCGGAAGCCCGCGCACCTATGCCGGCCTCCTGTCGCATCTGGCGAAAGAGGCCAATGCCGTTGTCATGGCCCCGTCCTACCGTCTCGCGCCCGAGCACCGCTTTCCCGCCGCGACCGACGATGTGGATGCCGCCCTGCGCGATGCCGAAGCCCACCGCCCCGACCTCGGGCCGCTTTGCCTTGGCGGGGACAGCGCAGGCGGGTGCCTGGTTCTGGGCGCGCTGGCAGGCGGGCTTGCACGCGGGCAGCTTTATGGTGCGCTCCTGCTGGCAAGTCCGGCCGGGCTGATCGATGTCGAAAGACCCGTGCCCCCCGCCGATGACCTGTTGTTTCCGGTCTCGATCCTGCGGCGCATCGCGCGGGATTATGCGGCGGGCCACGACCCCCGCGACCCGCGCCTGTCACCGGCGCGGGCCACATTTACCGGCGCCCCGCCCGCCCTGATCCACTGCGCCCGTGGCGAATTGCTGGAGCAAGACACCGACGCCATCGCCGCCCGGCTGCGAAAAGATGGCGCCGAAGTGACCGTGGAAAAGGCCGCGCGCATGGTCCATGCGTGGCACTTCATGGCCGGCAGCCTGCCTGCCGCCGATATCGCCGTCGCCCGGATGGCCGATTTCCTGCGCGCGCGATCGTGAGGGACTTTGCCGAGCTGTTCACCCACGTGGACCAGACCACGCGGACAAACCGCAAGGTCGCGGCGATGACGGCGTTTTTCCGCACCGCACAGGACGCGGACAAGCTGTGGTGCATTGCTCTGTTCTCGGGCCGGAGACCGCGCCGGGTGATCACCGCGACCGTCCTGCGCGAATGGGCCGCCGAACGGGCGGGCATCCCTTTGTGGCTCTTCGAGGAGGCCTACCCGGTCGTGGGCGATCTGGCCGAGACCATCTCGCTTGTCCTGCCGCCGCCCCAGCGGGAGGAGGACCGCCCCCTTCACCACTGGATCGCCCATCTCAAGACCCTGTCAACACAGGACGAGGCCGCCCGCAAGGAAGGCATCCTCGCCGCATGGGATGTGCTGCCGGGGATCGAACGGTTCCTGTTCACCAAGCTTCTGACCGGCGGCTTTCGCGTCGGCGTGAGCCAGAAACTCATGACCCGCGCTCTGGCCGAGGCGACGGGCATCGACGAGGCCGAGCTGACCCACCGGCTGATGGGCGACTGGACGCCCGACACCGTGACATGGGAGGGCCTGATCGAGGCCCCGGACCCCACGGCGGCCCTGTCGCGGCCCTACCCGTTCTACCTTGCCTACCAGCTGGAGACGCCCGAGCAGATCATCCCCGTCACCGACTGGTTCGCCGAACGCAAATGGGACGGTATAAGGGGCCAGCTGATCGTTCGGGCGGGGGAGCATCACCTGTGGTCGCGCGGCGAAGAGCTGATGACCGACCGCTTTCCCGAATTCTCGGCCTTGCCCGATTTCCTGCCCGACGGCACGGTGATCGACGGCGAGGTTCTGGCCTTTGCGGATGACGCCCCCCTGCCCTTTGCTGCCCTTCAGAAGCGGATCGGGCGCAAGACGGTTCCGAAGAAGCTGTTGTCCGAGGCGCCCGCGATCCTCATGGCCTACGATCTGTTGGAGCACGGCGGCACCGACATCCGCGCCCGCCCCTTTGACGACCGCCGCGCGGCGCTGTCGCGGGTCATCGACGCGCTTCCCGAGGGCCTGCCCCTGCGGCTTTCGCCCGAGGTGGCGGCCGACGATCTCGATGCCCTCGCCGCCGAACGCGCCCGGTCGCGCGATCTGGGCGCCGAGGGGCTGATGCTCAAGCGCCGCTCGGCGCCGTATCTGGCCGGCCGCAAGAAGGGCGATTGGTGGAAATGGAAGGTCGATCCCCTGACCATCGACGCGGTGCTGATCTATGCGCAGGCGGGCCACGGACGGCGGGCGAACCTGTTCACCGATTTCACCTTCGCCGTGCGCGACGGGGACGACCTCGTGCCCTTTACCAAGGCCTATTCGGGCCTGACGGATGCCGAATTTCGCCAGATCACGGCCTGGGTGCGCAAGAACACGCTGCAACGCTTTGGCCCGGTCCGGCAGGTCCGGCCCGAACATGTCTTCGAGATCGCGTTCGAAGGCATCCAGCCCAGCCCGCGCCACAAATCGGGCGTCGCGCTGAGGTTTCCCCGCATGGCCCGATGGCGGCAGGACAAACCCCTCTCCGAGGCGAACACGCTTGAGGACCTGCACGAAATGCTCGCCCAATTTGGCGTCTAGGGTCCTGCCTACTTTCAACCGGTCAAGCCGCGGCCTATGTAGGGCGGAACTAGCGGATCGAGGAGAGAACGACAGATGAAGACCCCCGTATTCGACGCGAATGCCACCGGCGGCAAGAACTTGGGCAAGCTGCCCGAATGGGACCTGACCGATCTTTATTCCGACCCTGACGCGCCCGAATTCAAGCGCGACCTGGACTGGCTGGAAAGCGCCTGCGCCGATTTCGCCCATGATTACGAGGGCAAGCTGGCCGATCTGGACGCGGCCGGAATGCTGGATGCCGTCCTGCGCTATGAAAAGATCGACATCATCGCGGGGCGCATCATGTCCTTCGCCGGTCTGCGCTACTACCAGCAGACGACCGACGCGGAACGGGCCAAGTTCATGGCCGATTGCCAGGACCGGATCACCGCCTATACGACGCCCCTCGTCTTCTGGAGCCTGGAGTTCAACCGGCTCGAGGATGACCACCTTGCCGCGCTTCTCAAGGCCAATGCCGATCTGGCCCGCTACAAGCCCGTCTTCGACCGGCTGCGCGCGATGAAGCCTTATCAGCTGTCGGATGAGCTGGAAAAGTTCCTGCACGATCAATCGACTGTCGGTGCCGCCGCCTGGAACCGGCTGTTCGACGAGACGATTGCCGGACTGACCTTCACCGTCGATGGCGAAGAGCTGAACATCGAAGGCACGCTCGACCTGCTGACCGATCATGACCGCGACCGGCGCGAGGCCGGCGCCCGCGCCCTGGCCGATGTCTTTTCGGAAAATATCCGCATCTTCTCGCGGGTGCACAACACGCTGGCCAAGGAAAAGGAGATCGAGGATCGCTGGCGCGGCATGCCCACGCCGCAGACCGGCCGGCATCTGGCCAACCATGTCGAACCCGAGGTCGTCGAGGCGCTGCGCAATGCGGTGGTAAAGGCCTATCCGCGCCTCTCGCACCGCTACTACCAGCTCAAGGCGAAATGGCTGGGCCTCGAGCGGATGGAAATCTGGGATCGCAACGCCCCCCTGCCCATCGAGGACAACCGCACCGTCGGCTGGGACGAGGCCACGCAGACCGTGCTTGACGCCTATTCCGCCTTCGATCCGCGCATGGCCGAACTGGCCCAGCCCTTTTTCACAAAGGGCTGGATCGACGCGGGCGTGAAACCGGGCAAGGCGCCCGGCGCCTTTGCCCACCCGACCGTGACCGAGGTGCACCCTTACGTCATGCTCAACTATCTGGGCAAACCGCGCGACGTGATGACGCTTGCCCACGAGCTGGGCCACGGCGTGCATCAGGTTCTGGCTGCGGGTCAGGGCGAGTTGCTCAGTTCCACCCCGCTGACGCTGGCCGAGACGGCCTCTGTCTTCGGCGAGATGCTGACATTCCGCCAGATGCTCTCTTCCGCGCCCGATCAGAACGCGCGCAAGGTCCTGCTGGCCGGCAAGGTCGAGGACATGATCAACACCGTCGTGCGGCAGATCGCGTTCTACGATTTCGAATGCAAGCTGCACGAGGCGCGCTCAAAGGGCGAACTCACGCCCGATGACATCAACGCGCTCTGGATGAGCATTCAGGCCGAAAGCCTTGGCCCGGCCTTCGACTATATGGAAGGGTATGAAACCTTCTGGGCCTATATCCCGCATTTCGTGCATTCGCCCTTCTACGTCTACGCCTATGCCTTCGGCGACGGGCTCGTGAACGCGCTCTATGCCGTCTACGAAGAGAGCGGCGAAGGCTTCAAGGAAAAGTATTTCGACATGCTCAAGGCCGGCGGGTCCAAGCACCACAAGGAATTGCTGGCCCCCTTCGGCCTCGATGCCTCGGACCCGGCCTTCTGGGACAAGGGCCTGTCGATGATCGAGGGCATGATCGACGAGCTGGAGGCGATGGAGGACTGACCCTGCATCCCGCGATCGAGATCGCACCGCTGCCCAAATCCGACCGGGCGGCGGTGCTGCACATCCGCCTTCCCGCCGATCAGCAGGTCTTCGGGGGGGATATCGCGGTCGAATCCGCGGATACCGACCCCGAGACCGATTTCCACGTTCTGCGGCACGAGGGCCAGATCGTCGGCTTCTTCAAGATCGAACGCGCCTATGGCGCGCGATACGATTTCGCGCCCAACGGCGCGCTGGGTCTGCGGATGCTTCAGATCGACGCGTCGGTTCAGGGCAAGGGGCTGGGCAATGCGCTGTTCGCGGCCCTGCCCGCCTACCTCGCGCGGGAATATCCCTCCGCATCGGAATGCTGGCTGACCGTCAACTGCCGCAACACGCGCGCCCGGCATGTCTATCTGACGGCCGGGTGGGAGGAGACCGGCGCGCTCTATCATGGCGGGGGCGCGGGGCCTCAGCACATCCTGCGCCTCGATCTGATGACGCAACCCTGACACCGCCCGGCCTGAGCACCAGAAACCCCTTGGCCTGACGATCTAAAACGATTACGCACGCTGGAAAAGCTGCGGAGCATTCAGATGGCGTTCTCTTTCACCCGGTCCGACTTTCCCGAAGACTTCCTCTTCGGCGTGGCAACCGCCGCCTACCAGATCGAGGGCAGTTCCTTCGGCGGTGCGGGCCCATCTCATTGGGATACCTTCGCGGCCACTCCCGGCAACGTGGTCAAGGCCCAGACCGGCGCCGTGGCCTGCGACCATTACCACCGCTGGCCCGAGGATCTGGACCTGATCAAGGCGGGCAATTTCGATGCTTACCGGTTTTCCACCTCCTGGGCGCGGGTGATGCCCGATGGCAGGACGGTCAACCCCGAGGGGCTCGATTTCTATGTCCGGCTGGTCGACGGCATGGTCGAACGCGGGATCACGCCGTTCCTGACGCTCTATCACTGGGATCTGCCGGCGCCGCTGGCCGATATCGGCGGCTGGACAAACCGTGACATCGCCCCCCGTTTCGCCGATTTCGCGCAGGCCGTGATCGGCCGGATCGGCGACCGGATCGACCGGACCATGACGATCAACGAGCCGTGGTGCGTGTCCTTCCTGTCGCATTTCCTGGGCCACCACGCGCCGGGACTGCGCGACATCCGCGCGGCCGCCCGGTCGATGCATTTCGTGCTTCTGGCCCATGCCGAGGCGCTGGAGGCCCTGCGCGCCATGGGTCAGCCCAACCTCGGCATCGCGCCCAATTTCGAATATACCCAACCCGCCAGCGACAGCGCCGAGGATCGCGCCGCCGCCGCCCGTTGGGACGCGATCTTCAACCGCTGGTTCGTCGAAGCTCTGACGAGGGGTGAATACCCCGAGGAAGCACTCGACGGCCTCGCCCCCCACATGCCCCGGGGCTGGGAAAACGACATGGCCCGGATCAGCGCGCCGATCGACTGGATGGGGGTGAACTACTACACCCGCTCGATCATGGCGGCCGACCCCGACATCGCATGGCCCGCGCTGAAACCCGTGACCGGACCGCTGGAAAAGACGGATATGGGATGGGAGGTCTATCCCGACGGGCTGCGCCATGTGCTGACGCGGCTCGCGCGCGACTACACCGGCTCCACCCCCCTGATCGTGACGGAAAACGGCATGGCCGGCCCGGGCGAGGATGCCCCCGGCCCCGTCACCGACAGCCAGCGGATCGCCTATTATGACGCCCATCTTGCCGCCCTGCGGCAGGCCATCGCCGAGGGCGCGCCGGTGGGCGGCTATTGCACTTGGTCACTGATGGACAATTTCGAATGGGCCTTCGGCTATGGCAAGCGCTTTGGCCTCGTCCACGTCGATTACGAGACCCAGACCCGCACGCCGAAAGCCAGTTTCGACGCCTTTGCCCGGGCTCTGTCCACGAACCGTCAGCCGCCCGAATAGGCCGCTTCAAGCGTGGCGATGTCGATCTTGCGCATCGACTGCACCGCCTGCATGGCTCGGCCCGCCCCGTAGTGGTCGGCGCCCGACATGATCCGCAAGAGCGCCTTCGGGATGACCTGCCAACTTACACCGAAACGGTCAACGCACCAGCCGCACATGCTCTCTTGGCCTCCGTCTGCGGTCAGCGCCAACCAAAGCAGGTCGGTCTCTTCCTGATCCTCGGTGGAAACCATGATCGACGCCGCCGGCGTGGGCGAATACCTGCCGCCACCATTGAGCGCGGCATAGGGCACGCCCGAAAGGTGAAACCGTACGATCATCGGCTCGGCCCCGTCCTCAAGCATGCCGTCGATCCCCGAACCGGGGATCAGGGAGGTGTAGAACCGCGCGGCTTCTGCCCCGTTGCCATTGAACCACAGGCAGGTGCGAACAGGGCCCATCAGTCCAGCTCGGTCCAGGGCCAGGGCTTCACCTCGCTGGCCCCGGTCTGGAACCGGGCGGCCTTGGCGATCCAGATGCCAAGCGACGTGCCGAATTCGGCAAGGTTCTCGTTGGGCTGGCGCTGGTTGATCAGCATGATGATGAACTGGATGATCGTGGCGACCGTCAGGACGGTCTGCGCCAGAGAGATCATGACCGCGATCAGGATCATGTAGATCAGGCGCATCCCGATATTGTCGGGGGTTTCGGGTTCAGGCTGTTCGCCGGTCATCCGTCCCATGGCCTTGTGGTCGTCCTGCATCTTGCATCTCCCTCACGGGCGCCCGCCCGCATCGAACACCATGTCCATCATTTCCTGGGTGCCCCTGCTGAATTCAAGCGGGCACGGATAGTCAGCACCTTCGCGAATCGACCGGCCGAAATTCTCGACCTGCAGAACATAGTGATTCACGCCCGGAAACCGCTCGGTGGTGACAGTCCTGCTCCCGTCGTCGAGGATCAGGCGCGCAATATCGTGCATATCGCTGTTGAACGGGCAGGCAAGGCGCAGCATGCCCGTGTCGCCGTGAAAGGTAATTTCCTGCCGGGCCGACAGGCGCGTCGAGACCACGGCACTATAGGTGAAGCCCGGGAATTGCGCCGATACGGCGGCAAAGACATCGACGCCGTTTTCATAGTCGATCCGCGCATGAGTGATCCGCTCGGGCTCCTGCCCGGTGACAAAGCGCGCCGAGCCGAAATTGTAGACCCCGATATCCGGCAGGCCGCCGCCGCCGACCTCCTTCTGGTTGCGGATATTTCCCATGTCGTCGTTGAAATAGGTGAACACCGTATCGACGTGGCGCAGCGTGCCGATCCCGCCCGATTGCACGATCTCGCGGGCGCGGATGAATTGCGGATGATGCACGATCATGAAGGCTTCGGCCGCCAGAAGGCCGGTCCTGTCGCGCGTCGCGATCACCCGGTCAAAGTCGGGCGCGGCCAGTGCGAGGGGCTTTTCGCACAGGACGTTCTTTCCCGCCTCGAGCGCCTTGATCGTCCAGTCCACATGCAGGTGATTGGGCAGCGGGATATAGACCGCGTCGATCTCCGGGTCGGCCAGAAGCGCGTCATAGCTGTCATGCACCCTGATCCGCGGGGCAAAGGCGCGAAAGCCCTCGGCCTTGTCGGCGCTCGATGTGGCAAGCGCGGCCAGTTCGGCGCCCTTGGCCATGTGAATTGCGGGGCCCATCTGGGTCCGGGCGAAATTCGCCGCTCCGAGTATTCCCCAACGCACGATATCCGACATGACGCCTCCTAGATCATTCCGGTGGAGGTTAGCGGTTTGGCCCGGCCTTGAAAACGTCAATCCCCCGGGGGCCGGCAGATAAGAGAACGGGCGCCCCTCGCAGGGGACGCCCGATATCGGTCATGACGTCCGGAGCGCGTCAGGCCGAGGCCAGCATCCCGCGTTCCTTTGCCAGTTCCTGCATCCGTTCCTGAAGTTTTTCGAAGGCACGCACCTCGATCTGGCGGATCCGTTCACGGCTCACGTCATACTGGCCGGAAAGCTCCTCCAGCGTGACGGCCTTGTCCGACAGCCGGCGCTGGGTCAGGATATCCTGTTCGCGTTCGTTGAGAACGGACATCGCCTGCACCAGAAGTTCGCGCCTTGCCTCAAGCTCGTCCCGTTCGGCATATTCGGTGGCCTGGTCGGCATCCTCGTCTTCCAGCCAGTCCTGCCATTGGGTGGCGCTTTCACCATCGCTGCCGACCATCGCGTTGAGCGAGGCATCGCCGCCCGACATGCGCCGGTTCATCGAGATTACCTCGTCCTCGGTCACGCCAAGGTCGGTCGCGATCTGCTTGACGTTCTCGGGGCGCAGATCTCCATCCTCGAGCGCACCGATCCGGGCCTTGGCCTTGCGCAGGTTGAAGAAAAGCTTTTTCTGCGCGCTGGTCGTGCCCAGCTTGACCAGGCTCCAGGACCGCAGGATGTATTCCTGGATCGAGGCACGGATCCACCACATCGCATAGGTGGCCAGCCGGAACCCCTTTTCGGGATCGAACCGCTTGACCGCCTGCATCAGGCCGACATTCGCCTCCGAGATGACCTCGGCCTGCGGCAGACCATAGCCGCGATAGCCCATCGCGATCTTGGCTGCGAGGCGCAGGTGGCTTGTCACCATCCGGTGCGCGGCCTCGGTATCCTCGTGATCCACCCATCGCTTGGCCAGCATGTATTCCTCTTCCGGTTCCAGCAGGGGAAATTTCCGGATCTCCTGCAGGTAACGGTTAAGTCCCTGTTCCGGCGACGGGGCCGGTAGATTTGCATAGTTCGACATCTGTCCCCTCCCATTATGTATAAGGGCTTAACATCCATATGTGATCGCTAACGGAACGCTTCAAGGCCCGATAAGCGAAAAATCTTGATAGAAACCTAACGCACAAATGCTCTCTGTGAACCGTTGTTACAGTGCTTTCACGCACATGGGTTCGATCGTTTCAGCCCTGCCCGCCCAGATCGGCCAGAAGCGCTGCCATATCGCCGGGCAAGGGCGCCTCGAACATCAGGCTCTCGCCGGTTACGGGATGGACGAAACCGAGGCTCACCGCATGAAGGGCCTGCCGCCCGAACCCGGCAACCGCGGCCACGGCACGCGGCCCCACCGCCTTTTCCGACATCTTGCGCCGCCCGCCATAGACCGGATCCCCGATCAGACCGTGGCCCACATGCGCCATGTGAACCCGAATCTGGTGGGTTCGGCCCGTTTCCAGCCGGCATTCGACGAGCGCCGCGACGGGCGGTTGACCCAGCCGCTCGACGACCCGCACCCGCGTCACCGCGTGGCGCCCACCCTCGAAGGTGACGGCCTGACGCTGCCGGTCGGTGCGGTGGCGGGCAAGGCCGGTCTGGATCTTCAGCACGCCGCCTGCCTCGAAACTGGTGCCCCGCACGCCGCGCAGGCGCGGGTCATTCGCCTCCGGGACGCCGTGACAGATAGCCAGATAGCGCCTCTCGGCCGAATGCGCCTCGAATTGCGCGGCAAGCCCGTGATGCGCCCGATCGGACTTTGCCACCACCAGAAGCCCGGATGTGTCCTTGTCAATCCGGTGGACGATGCCGGGCCGCTTAGCGCCGCCCACCCCCGACAGGCTGTCGCCGCAATGGTGGATCAGCGCGTTGACCAGCGTGCCCGACGGCGTGCCCGGCGCGGGATGAACGACCATGCCTGCGGGTTTGTTGACGACGACCAGATCGGCATCCTCCCACACGATATCCAGCGGGATCGCCTCGGCCTCCATGTGGCTGTCCTGCGCGGCCTCGACCGTGATCTCGACCTCGGCGCCTTCGGCGATCCGGGCCTTGGCGTCGCGGATTTCCTGCCCGTCGACGCGCACCGCCCCCGCCTCGATCAGCCGGGCGATGCGCGAGCGCGACAGCGCGGCCTCCTCTGGCACATCGCGGGCAAGCGCCTTATCAAGGCGCGGCGGAGGATCACCCGCGATGACGAAACTGACGAGGGATGCGCTCATGTCACTGGGCCCCGATCCGATAGGTGAGGATCCCGGCCTTCCGCCGGACCTGCGATACCTCAAGAGGCTCGTCACCGGGCTGACCTGGATCATGATCCTGGGCTTCCTAGTCCTGATCGCGGCGCTTGTCATCCGCCTGAATGCCGATCCGCTTCCCCTGCCGGACCGGATCACCCTGCCCGAAGGCACGACGGCCCGCGCCTTTACCCAAGGGGAGGACTGGTTCGCCATCGTCACCTCGGAGGACGAAATCCTGATCTATGGAAGGGCAAGCGGCACCCTGCGCCAGAGGATCGAGGTCCTGCCTCCCGCGGCGGACGAATAGAGCGCGCCGTCAGTCGAACCCGTAGAACGCCCGCGCCGTGCCCCCGAAGACCGCCTGTTTCATCCTCTCGGGCACGATCCTTTCATGGGCGGCCAGAAGCGTGAAGTAATCGGAATAGAGGCTGTCGACCGGGAAATTCGATCCGAACATGCAGCGATCTGCGCCAAACTGATCAAGACAGGTCTCGACCAGCGGGCGGATCGTCTCGGTCGTCCAGCCATGGTCGAACATGCCAAGACCCGACAATTTGCAGGTGACCTGCGGCAGATCGGACAGCGCGCGCAGATCGCGCGCCCAGGCGGCGATGCCGGCAGGCGTGCGGTCATGGGGCGAGCCGGCATGGCACAGGGCCACCTTCGTGTCGGGTGCGTCCTCGAGCAGGCGGGCCATCTGGGCATAAAGCGCGGGGATCAGTTGCAGATCGAAGCTCAGGCCCCGGCGACCCGCTTCCTGCAGGCCCGCGACGAAACGCGGATCGCCAAGGAGCGTGTTCGTCCCCGTCACCGCGTCCTCGCCCGGGGCGCGGCCCACGATCTGGCGCACGCCCCGGACGCTCGGCAGGGCCTGCAAGGCGTCGAGCCGGTGGCCAAGGTCGGGGGCCGTCAGGTCGCAGAAGGCCACCTGCACCATGGGCCAGTCGGGCGTCGCGCGGGCCAGCGCGTCGATCCAGCGCGCCTCTTCCAGCCCGTCCTCCGCGCCCACCTGGATATGGACCGAGCCGTCGAAACCCCCCGCATCGCGCCGGAACTCTGGCAAGAGGTAGTCGCGCTGGATCGGGGTCGGATCGCCGAAGAACCGCGTGACCCCGCGCGCCATGAGCCAGAGGTAATGCACCGCCGACAGATCCCACAGGTGGTGATGTGCGTCGATCCTCATGCGCCGATCTCCGTCGCGCGGGCCAGAAGGTCGACGCCCTGCATGTTCCAGAAATGCAGGATGTCGATGAAGATCCAGTTCTCGGCCAGCTTGTCGCCCTCCCGGCGATAGATGTCGATCACCCGCATGTCGCCGGAAAGGCCCGTCGCGGGCATCCCCATGAAGCCGCCCTTGTGATGCAGCGTCAGGTTGGGCCAGCCGAAGAACCCGCCGTAATGCCCTTCGGCCACGCGGGCGACATGGCCGTTGAAGGTGCGGTCGCGAAAGGCCTGGCGAAACGGGCCCGAATGCTGCAGGGCATAGCGGGGGATGGTATAGGTGGCCCCGATCCCGTGCGGCCCCCACCAGACCATCCCCTCCTGCCACGACCGGCGCAACTCCTCCTCCAGCGGTTCGGCACGGCCGCCGGACCAGACCGAGATGTCGTTGCACATGAAGTCGATCGCGGCCTGTGTCCTTGCCCCCTCCTCCGGGGGCCTGGGGTCGAACAGCAGGCCGTCATGGGTGGCGGGCCCGGGCTGGACGAGAAAGGCGCCCGTCTGGGGGCCGAACGGGTCCTGCCCCGCCTGCGCCATCAGGTGCGGGATGTCGAAATACATCGCACTTTCCGCGATCCGGTCTCCCTCGATCCGCAGGAATTCGCAATAGCGCAGCATCGCGATCTTGCGCGTCGGCCGGATGCCCAGCCATGGCGCATCGAACAGCCCCATCAGGTGGCCCATCGACACGACCCAGCACTCGGCCCCGTCCTTCAGGCTGTTGCCCCCCGCAAAGAAGATGTCGGGCCGCCGCCGCATCGAGGTCAGCGCCGATTTCAGGGGCCGCCAGAAGGCTTCGGCCACCGCCTCTGCGCCGTGCAGTTCGTGAAACGGATGAAACCCGCGCCAGCGATAATCCGGCGTCACATGGGCCGAGAGGACGGCCGCCTCGGTGCCCTGAGCGGCATCGAGTTCGGCGTGAAAGGCGCGCACCACTGCCTTGGCGCTGGAATGGTCGGTCATGTCTGTCCCTTGTCTCGACGGTTTGAGCCCCGGTCAGCCCTTGACCGCGCCGGCGGTCAGGCCGCTGACGATCTGGCGCTGGAAGAACATGATCAGGAAGAACAGCGGCACGATCGCGCTGACGACCGCGGCCACGGCGAACATGACGTTGCCCTGTTCGCGGACCGTCCCGAGAAAGCTTGCGATGCGCGGCACCATGGTCTGGTTTTCCGAACTCAGAAGCATCGAGGTCACGGCAAAGTCGTTATAGGCCAGAAGGAACGAGAACAGCCCCGTCGTGATCACGCCCGGCCACATGACCGGGATGATAACGTGCCGGAACGCCTGGAACCGGGTGCAGCCGTCGACCATGGCGCTCTCGTCCAGATCCTTGGGGATGTTGAGAAAGAAGGAATGCAGCATCCACAGGGTGAAGGGCTGGTTGATCGCCACCAGAACGATGATCGTCGTGGGCAGGTGGCCCCAGAGGTTCCATTCGAAGAACGGCAACAGATAGCCCGAAACAAGCGTGATATGCGGCATCGCGCGGAAGATCAGCGCCGCCATCAGAAGCCAGAACGCATAGCGGAACCCCGACCGCGCCAGCGCGTATCCACCGAGCGTCCCGAAGGTCAGCGAGATGATGACGGTGAAGAAGACCACGATGGCGGTGTTCAGCACGTTGCGCCAGAATTCCTGCGCGATCCAGGCGCCCTCATAGCCGTTTCCGGTGAACCGGCCGCCGGTTTCGGACATGGTCTGCACACCATAGACTGCGTTGCGCCAGTCGGCCTTGGAAAAGAAGTCGCCCTGAACCTTGAACGATCCCCAGACCGTCCAGATGAACGGGCCGATGGCGAGCAGGACCCAGAAGACGACGACCGAACTCAGGAAAAAGGTCAAAAGCGAGGATCGTTGCATGGCGGAGCTGTTGGCCATTGTCGTCTCCTCAGATGCGCTTGCGGTTGAAATCGCGCCAGGTGCGGATCAGCACCGGCGTCAGAAGGATCGCCACCCCGATGATCGTCAGGAAAGACGTGGCCGCGGCCGACCCGAACAGCGGCGCGTCGCCCCGCAGATCGTTGTAGATGATCCAGCTCAGCGACGTGGCCTTGGCCGAGGCCGAAAAGCCCACGATCGGTTCGAAGACGCGGAAATTGTCCATCAACTGCATCAGCGTGATGAACACGACCAGAGGCGCCATGTAGGGCACGATCACGTATCGGACCTGGTTCCAGCGGCTGGCCCCGTCGATGCGCGCGGCCTCCAGGGTCTCGTGCGGCACGGTCTGAAGGCCCGCATAGAACACGATGAAGCTGAACGGCGCGGAGTGCCAGATGCCGTAGACGATCAGCATGATCCAGGTCAGCGCTGTCGATGCCTTCAGCGACAGGTCGTCATCGTCGAAGATGCGTTGCAGCGTGGCCCCGATAATCCCGTCGGCATCGACCATCCAGAACAGCACCAGCGAGCCGATCAGCGGCGTCACGATCATCGGCAGGAGCGAGGCGAAGATGGTCGGCCCCTTGATCATCTGCGGCATCGAATTGACCGCAAGCGCGATCGCGAGCCCCAGCACGATCACGAAGGGCGTCACCACGAAGGTATAGGTCAGCGTGAAGATCAGCGCCTTGTAGAACGGCAGGTTGAAGATCGCGCCCACGAACTGCCCCCAGGTCTCGCTCGTCTCCCAGGCGGCGCCGATCTCGGCCAGAGCCAGGTGGTTGCGGTTGGTATAGGTGCCCAGCCCGTTGAACTGGCCCAGCGGCCGGGCGTCATAAAGCGCCGCCGTCGCCGCCGCGTCCACGGACCGTTCGGTTGTGCAGCCGAACGGTCCGCAATTCTCCGTCTCGACCATCACCTGCGGATGTTCGACAAACAGGGACTGCACCCCGACCGACACGATGGGCAGCGCGATGAAAAGAAGCATCGCCGCCACCGATGGCAGGATGAACCAGAAGAAGGCGCGATGTTTCATGCCGCTGCTTGCTCCGTGAGTGGGGCCGGTCAGGGATGGTGGCTGGCAGGGCCCCGAAGGGCCCCGCCAGAAGGCTCAGTGATCAGAGAAAGCCCGCTTCGCGCGCCTTGGCGATGTAGGACGCCTCGATATCGGCAAGCGTCTGTTCGGCGGTCTCGTTGCCCTGAAGGAAGTCGGGCAGCTCTTCGGAAAAGGCCGTGTGCAAGAGCCCCATATAGGGCAGCATCGGATAGGGAGCGGCGCCCATCGCGGCGGTCGCCGCGACACCGGCCGCGGCAGCGCCGGGCTCGTATCCTTCCGTCAGCCAGACTGCCGCATCGGTATTGGCCGCGACCATCTCGTCCGACAGGCCGTTCATCAGCGCGATGAAGGTCGCCTCGGCATCCTCGTCCGAGATGTTGGCCGCGATGGTAAAGCCGTCCCACCACAGGGTGGAGGCCGGGCGATCGCCGCCGCCCACCTTGGGCGCACCGATCAGGACGGTGTTCGACACCACCTCTTCGGTGGAGCCTTCGTCATCCAGCAGCGCCCCGCCGGCCGATCCCCAGAGTTGCGCGATGGCAAGGTTTCCCGCCTCCCAGATCGGCGACACGGTCGAGGTGTTGAAGGTCAGGAAATCGGGGTTCGAATATTCCGTCAGCGCCTTGAGCATGTTCAGCGTGGCGATCCCGGTCTCGTTGTTGACCGAGGGTTCCGCCGTGCCCGGCACGAAGAATTCGCCGCCATGGCCCAGATACATGTTCACGAATTCCTCGCCGAGATTCCAGTCCGCAGCGGTCAGCATGGCAAAGGGATATTCCATGATCCCCGCCGCGCGGATCGCCTCGGCCGCGGCGAGAACCTCTTCGTAGGTGGTGGGCTGATCGAGGCCGACCTGTTCGAGGATATCCTGACGGATGAAAAGGTGCTGCGCATTCGCCATGAAGGCGATCGCCATGACCTGACCGTTGATGGTGATCAGCTGGTTGCGGCTCAGGTTCTGGCCATGTTCCGCCACCAGATCATCCAGCGGGCGAATCAGCCCGCCGTTCAGCAGCGGCACCAGCGAGGAATTGGCGACCATGACGCTGGTATATTCGGCGGGGTTGGCGGTCAGGGCCGCGACCTGAAGATCGCGATGCTCGGCGGTGTGGTTGGCCGCAAAGCTGACGCTGTCGGTGGCGCATTGGCCGGCGAATTCGGTCACCGCGCGCAGGGCGGGGAAATCATTGGCCAGAATGTTGATATTGCCGGTTTCGATGCCGCAATCGGCAAGCGCGGATGTGCCCATCAGCGCCGCGAGGGCGGTGGCAAGTCCGGCCGTCTTGAGATTGATCATTTCTGTCTCCCTGTGGTCGTTCGCAAGGGCCGCCAACGGACGGCCCGGATTGCCGGAAGCCCGGTGGCCGGGCATGGATTTTTGCAATCGCATTCAGTCTAACCCGCAATCCTTGGCTCCATGCAAGGAGAATCTTGCCGGCCTGTTTCATTCCATTTGGCCGAGACCCTCGTGAAAGCCATTTGTTTCATACGAAACATCCAGGTGCTTGCCAAAGAGGCGGAATCACCTCTAACCTTGCATGCGATTGCAATACGAGGTGTGGCATGGCCCGGATCGAATTGAAGAACATCTCCAAGCGCTGGGGCAGTTTCGTCGGGGTCGAGGCCTTCAACCTGACCATTCCGGACCGCGAATTCCTTGTTCTGCTGGGCCCGTCGGGCTGTGGCAAGACGACGACGATGCGCATGATCGCAGGTCTCGAGGATGCGACCGAGGGCGATATCGTCATCGACGACAAACGTGTCAACGATCTTGACCCGAAGGATCGCGACGTAGCGATGGTGTTCCAGAGCTACGCACTTTATCCCAACCTGAACGTCTACGAAAACATCCGCTTTCCCCTCAAGATGCGGGGCGTGGATCCCGCGACCCATGACGAACGGGTGATGCGCGCCGCCCGGATGGTCGAGTTGACCGATTTCCTGCACCGCCGCCCGGCCGAACTATCGGGCGGCCAAAGGCAGCGCGTGGCCCTTGCCCGGGCCATCGTGCGCCAGCCCAACGTCTTCCTGATGGATGAACCCCTGTCGAACCTGGACGCAAAGCTGCGGGTCTCGACCCGGCAGCAGATCAAGAATCTCAGCCACGAACTTCAGGTCACGACGATCTATGTCACCCACGACCAGATCGAGGCGATGACGCTGGCCGACCGTGTCGTGGTGATGAACAAGGGCGTCGTGCAGCAGGTCGGCACACCGACAGAAATCTATGACAATCCGCGCAACACCTTTGTCGCGGGCTTCATCGGCAGCCCCGCCATGAACCTGATCGACGGCACGGTGTCGGGCGGCGTCTTCGAAAGCCGCAACATCCGCGTCGAGGGGCTGGAGACCGGCCATTCAGGCCCCGTGACACTGGGGTTCCGGGCGGAAGACGCCACCATTGATCCTGATGGCAATGCGCGGGCGCCCCTTTTTTCGCTCGAGCTTCTGGGGGATGCAACGCTGTCGGCGCTGCGGCTCGGCGACACCATCGCCAGCATCCGCGCCGGAAAGGAGTTTCGCGCCCGGATCGGGGAGGAAGTGGCGGCACTTGTGCCACCGGGCATCTGCCACCTGTTCGACGCAGCGTCGGGCGAAAGGATCGGTTAGCCCGATGCCCGCCAACACCGCATATGATTTCCATCGCCAACCCGGATATTGCATACGTGCTCCGTCAGCCGGCCCGCATTGCGACGTGGAGCACGGTTAGGGCAGACCGAAAAGATCAAGGAGGAGACAGACATGGCGATCGAGCATCTCAAGCGGAGCAAACCCGAGGCCGAGAAAGCCGAGGATGACGCGAAGGTCCGCGCCGTGGTGGAAGCCACGCTTTCAGATATCGAACAAAGGGGCGACGCCGCCGTGCGCCATCTGTCGAATAAATTCGACAATTACGACCCCAAGGCATTTCTGCTGACCGAGAGCGAGATCGAGGCCGCGATGCAGAAGGTCTCGGCGCGCGACATGGAGGATATCCGCTTCGCCCAGACCCAGATCCGCCGCTTTGCCGAGGCGCAGCGCGCCTCGATGACCGATATCGAGGTCGAGACATTGCCCGGCGTGATCCTCGGTCACCGCAACATCCCCGTGCAGTCGGTGGGCTGCTATGTCCCGGGCGGCAAGTTCCCGATGGTGGCCTCGGCGCATATGTCGGTTCTGACCGCATCGGTCGCGGGCGTGCCGCGCATCGTGGCCTCGGCCCCGCCGGTAAATGGGGCGCCCCACCCCGCCATCGTGGCCGCGATGAAAATGGGCGGCGCGCACGAGATCCTGTGTCTTGGCGGCATCCAGGCCGTGGGCGCCATGGCGATCGGCACCGAAAGCCTTGATCCGGTGCACATGCTTGTCGGGCCGGGCAATGCCTTCGTGGCAGAGGCCAAGCGGCAATTGTTCGGCCGGGTGGGGATCGACCTCTTTGCCGGGCCCACGGAAACCATGGTCATCGCCGACGACACCGTCGATGCCGAACTCTGCGCGACGGACCTTCTGGGCCAGGCCGAACATGGCTACAACTCCCCCGCCTGCCTGATCACCAACAGCCGCAAGCTGGCCGAGGCCACGATGGCCGAGATCGACCGCCTGCTGAAGATCCTGCCGACCGCGGAAACCGCCTCTGCCTCGTGGCGCGATTACGGCGACGTGATCGTGTGCGACACCTACGAAGAGATGCTGAGCACCGCCGACGAGATGGCCTATGAACATGTTCAGGTCATGACCGACCGCGACGAGTGGTTCCTTGACAACATGACCTGCTATGGCGCGCTGTTCCTCGGGCCCCGCACCAACGTCGCCAACGGCGACAAGGTGATCGGCACCAACCACACGCTCCCCACGAAGAAGGCGGGCCGCTATACCGGCGGGCTTTGGGTCGGCAAGTTCCTGAAAACCCACAGCTATCAGAAAATCGTCACCGACGAGGCCGCGGCCATGGTGGGCGAATACGGCTCGCGCCTGTGCATGCTCGAGGGCTTTGTCGGCCATGCCGAGCAATGCAACATCCGGGTGCGCCGCTATGGCGGCCGCAACGTCCCCTACGGGGCTGCCGCCGAATGACGACGGATCGTCACGCGGCCGACAAGGCGCTCCTCGCGCCGCTCTTCGCGGCGCAATACGACTGGGATGGCGGCGCGATTCGCGCCGCTCTCGACAGGCTCGCCGCACCCGATGCGGTGTTCCGCCTTGCCCACCCGTTCGGCGACATGACGGGGGCGGATGCGTTCTTCGATCGCGCGCTTTCTCCCCTTCAGGCGGCCTGGCCGGATGTCGAACGGCGCGACTGGCTCGTCATGGCGGGCGAGGACGAACACGGCGCCGCCTGGGTCGGCTGCGGCGGCCATTTCGTGGGCACCTTCGTCAGCCCCTTTCTCGATATCCCGCCCACCGGGCACCTCGTCCACATGCGGTTTCACGAATTCTACCGCATCGCGGACGGACAGATCGTCGAATACCAGGCGCTGTGGGATATCCCCGAGGTGATGATGCAGGCCGGCGCATGGCCGATGGCGCCGTCGCTGGGGCGTGAATTCTGCGTCCCCGGCCCCGCCTCGGGCGACGGACTGATCCGCCCCGCCCGCGACCCCGACCAGAGCCGGGCCAGCCAGCGGCTGATCCTCGACATGCTCGATCACATGACGCGCCATCCCGCGCAGGGCGGCGCGGAGGTGATGGAACTGCCCCGCTTCTGGTCGGACCGGATGACATGGTATGGCCCCGCCGGCATCGGCACCGGCCGCGGGATCGAAGGGTTCCGGCACTGGCACCAGATCCCGTTCCTGCGCGCCATGCCCGACCGCGGCCAGCAGACCGGCGACATCACCCACCACTTTTTCGGCGACAACGCTTACGTGGGCGTCACCGGCTGGCCCAACATGGCCCAGACCGTCACCCATGACGGCTGGCTGGGCATCGCCCCGTCGGGGCAGAAGGTGACGCTGCGCAGTCTCGATTTCTGGCGCATCGAGGCAGGCCGCATCCGCGAGAACTGGGTGCTGGTCGACCTGCTCGACGTCCATGCCCAGCTGGGCGTCGATGTCTTTGCCCGCTTGCGCGAATTCAACAAGGCGCGGGTCCCCGGCTCGATCGCCTATCCGATCGGAGGAACAGGATCATGACACTTCCACGCACACCGTCGTTCCGGCTGGACGGGCGCCGCGCGCTCGTTGCGGGCGCCTCTTCGGGCATCGGCGAGGCCTGTGCCGTGGCTTTGGCCGAGGCGGGCGCGCATGTGACACTGGTCGCCCGTTCGGCAGACAAGCTCGATGCCCTCGTGGCCGAGATGACGGATGCGGGAATGCAGGCCACCGCCCTGCCCCTCGACATCACCGACACGGCAGCGACAGAGGCCGCGGTGGCAGGACACGGTCCCTTCGACATTCTCGTCAATTCGGCCGGGCTTGCGCGACATGCGCCCTCGGTCGAGACGACGCCCGAGGATTACGACGCGGCCACCAACCTCAACGTGCGCGCGGCCTATTTTCTGACGCGCGCTGTTGCAAAGGGGCTTATCGCGGCGGGCAAGCCCGGCAGCCTGATGAACATCTCGTCCCAGATGGGTCATGTGGGCGGGCCGGACCGGGCCGTCTATTGCGCCACGAAACACGCGGTCGAGGGCATGACCAAGGCCATGGCCCTTGAATGGGGGCCGCACGGGATCCGCGTCAACACGGTCTGCCCCACCTTCATCCGGACGCCGCTGGGCGAACAGACGCTCAGCATCCCCGAACGCAAGGCGTGGATCCTGTCCAAGATCAAGCTGGGCCGCGTGGGCGAGGTCGAGGACATCATGGGCGCCGTCACCTTCCTCGCGTCGGATGCCGCGGGCCTGATCACCGGAACCTCGCTCCTGATCGACGGTGGCTGGACGGCCGAGTAATGGGCGAGAAGGTCACCTCCCTCGACGTGGCGCGCCGCGCGGGCGTAAGCCAGTCGGCCGTCAGCCGGGTCTTCACGCCGGGCGCCTCGGCGTCGAAGAAGACGGTCGACAAGGTGCGCCGGGCCGCGGCCGAACTGGGCTACCGGCCCAATATTCTGGCGCGCGCCATGGTGTCCGGCAAAAGCCGGATCATCGGTCTGGTGGTGGCCTATCTCGAGAATTACTTTTATCCCGAAGTGGTCGAGAAGCTGTCGAAAAGCCTTCAGGAACAGGGCTATCATGTCCTGATCTTCATGGCCTCGCAGACGGCGGGAAACATCGACGACGTGGTCGAGGAGATCCTCGACTACCAGGTCGACGGGATTGTCGCGGCCTCCGTCGCGATGGGATCGGAACTGAGCGACAGGTGCCGGTCGGCGGGCGTGCCGGTCGTTCTGTTCAACCGGACACAGGATGACGATCGCCTGTCGGCCGTGACGTCGGACAACGTGACCGGCGGCCGCAAGGTCGCGGAATACCTCGTGGCCGGCGGGCATCGGAAGATCGGCTATATCGCCGGATGGGAAGGCGCCTCGACCCAGCGCGACCGGGAATTCGGCCTGCGGGTCGGGCTCCAGATGGCGGGCCGGTCGCTTCATGCCCGCGAGGTGGGCGATTTCCGCCTGCCCCGCGCGCAGGAGGCGGCCCGCCGCATGTTCGCCGGGCCCGACCGGCCGGATGCCGTCTTTGCCGCCAACGACCACATGGCCTTTGCGGTGATGGATGTGCTGCGGTTCGAACTGGGCCTGTCGGTTCCGGGCGATGTCTCGGTGGTCGGCTATGACGACGTGCCGATCGCCGCATGGCCCGCCTATGACCTGACAACCGTCCGGCAAAGCGCCGACCGCATGGTCGCCGAAACCGTGTCGATCCTGATGGATCTCATCGAAAACCCGAAGGCCGAACCCCGCCGGATCGCGATAGATGCGCCCCTGAAGGAGCGTGGATCGGCCCGAAAACCCCAAAGGCAAAGACCGTGAAGACCTTGTCGAACAAGTGGACCGATTTTCCCGATTACATCCTCGGGATCACCCGTGAAATCTGGGAGGATCGCGGCATTGCCACACTCAGCCGCTATTATTCCGACGACATCCCCGTCCGCTCGCCCATGGGGCTTCAGCGCGGCAACGCGGCGGTCATGGCCGCGACCATGGCCACGATCAACGAATTTCCCGACCGGCGGCTTTACGGCGAGGACGTGATCTGGTCGGACGATCCGGAATTCGGCCTGCTGTCCTCGCACCGGATCGTCACGACCGCCACCCATACGCGCGACGGCCAGTTCGGCCCCGCCACCGGCAAACGCTGGACGGTGCGCGTGATCGCCGATTGCGCCGCGCGGGACGACACGATCTATGACGAATGGCTGATCCGGGACTATGGCGGGATCGTCCGCCAGATGGGCCACGATCCACGCGACTTCGCCGCGCGCCTGATCGAGAGCGAGGGCGGGCCGGACAAGGCCGCCCCCGTCTTTCTGCCGGAAAACGACGTGGATGGCGGCTATGGCGGGCGGGGGAACGACAACGCATGGGGCGCGCGCTATGCCGCAACCCTGTCCTCGATCATGCAGGCCGATTTCAACGCCGTCTTTCGGGACTACGACCGGGCGGTGATCGGCGAATATGCCGGCGGGCGCCAGACCCTTGGCCGGGACGAGGCGCTGGAATTCTGGGTTGGTCTGCGCGCCTCCTTCCCGTCGGCCCGGTTCGAGATCCACCACCAGATCGGGATGGATGCCGACATGCTGTCGCCGCGCGCCGCCCTGCGCTGGTCCCTTGACGGGACCCATGACGGCTGGGGCAGCTTCGGCCGGCCCACCGGCAAGCCGGTTCACGTGATGGGCATGAGCCACGCGGAATTCGGGCCCTGGGGCCTGCGCCGGGAATTCGCACTTCATGACGAAATCGCGATCTGGAAACAAATCCTCGCCTGACCCCAAAATTCGCGAATTTTGGGCCGGGCCACCAAATTTCGCGAAATTTGGTCACCCCTCGAAAGGACCGCACCACATGACGCCGCAACAGATGGAGACACGGATCGTCCGTTACGGAGATCTCAAGCCCTGCAAGACTGCCTTCATCGACGCCCACACGCCGGGCTCGAACCAGAAGGAAAACTTCACGATCATCGGCGGCGGCGTCTCGGAATCCCCCGATCAGCATGTCCACATCACCCTGCCCCACGGCTTCAACATCGGTGCGGCCGGTCAGCCACCCAAATGCCGCAACTCGCTGCATGACCACCGCACGGCCGAGGCGTTCTTCGTGCTGAAGGGGCGTTGGCGGTTCTTCTGGGGCCGCTGGGGCGATGCGGGCGAGGTCGTGCTGGAAGAGGGCGACATCTTCAACATCCCCACCGGCATTTTCCGCGGCTTCGAGAATATCGGCACCGATTACGGGATGATCATGGCCATCCTCGGGGGCGACGATGCAGGCGGCGGCGTCATGTGGGCCCCTCAGGTGATCGAGGATGCGGCCGAACACGGGCTGGTCCTCGGCGCCAACGGCAAGCTGTACGACACCACCAAGGGCGAGAGCCTGCCCGACGGCGTGCCCCCCATGCCGCTGATGGGCGCGGACGAGCTTGCCCTGCGGCCCGAACCCACCACCGCGGAGGTCCTGCCAAACCATGTCGCCCGCTACTGGGATTTGGTGGCCCGTGCCGACCGCAATCCGGCCAAGGTGATCGGCGCCGACGGTCTCTTGCGCGACAGGCCCGGTTTCGAGGTCGATTTCATCACCCGGGCCTCTGCCCCGTCCGAACCGCACAGCCACGACAGGCCCGCCGTCCTGATGCCCGTCAGGGGACATTGGCGCGTCACCTGGGCGGGCGGCAGCGCCACGTTGGCCCCCGGCGACACGATGTCGGTGCCCGAGGACCTGCCCCACGCCCTTGAACCCGCCATGACCGGAGAGGCCGCACTTTATCGCGTCATCGGCACCGACGATCCCGCCGGCCCCAGCAGACCCCAGTGACGCAGCGCCGCGCCCTCGAAAGGACCAGGATGACCCGCATCAGCACAACCCATGTCGGATCCCTCCCACGGACGCAGGAGGTGGTCGATTTCATCTTTGCCCGCGAAAAGGGCGCGCCTCATGACACCGACGCCTTCGACGCCGCCATGACCCGCGCCGTCGCCGAAACCGTCGCCCGGCAAAAGCGCGCGGGCATCGACATCGTGTCGGACGGGGAAACCTCGAAGATCAGCTATGCCACCTATGTCAAGGACCGCTATACCGGCTTTGACGGCGACAGCCCGCGCAACGCGCCCGCCGACCTGAAGAAATTTCCCACCTTTCTCAAGCGTCTGGCCGAAGAGGGCGGCACCCCGAAATATGCCCGCCCCATGTGCGTGGGCGAGGTCCGGTCAAAGGGACAGGACGCGCTGCGCAAGGATATCGCGAACCTCAAATCGGCGATGGCCGAACACGGGATCGAACGTGGCTTCATGAATGCGGCCTCGCCGGGCGTGATCTCGCTCTTTCTGCAAAACGACTTCTACCCGACCCGGGAGGCCTATCTTGCCGCCCTCGCCGACGCGATGAAGGAGGAATACGAGACGATCGTCGCGGCGGGCCTTGACCTGCAACTCGATTGTCCCGATCTCGCCCTGTCGCGGCACATGCTGTTCAACGACCTGACGGACGACGAATTCGTCAAGATCGCGCAGGGCCATGTGGAGGCGCTCAACCATGCGCTGCGCGACGTGCCGCAGGACAAGGTGCGCATCCATATCTGCTGGGGCAATTACGAGGGGCCGCATATCTGCGACATCCCGATGGCGCGGATGTTCGACACGCTGATGCAGGCCCGCGCGCGGTATGTCCTGTTCGAGACGTCGAACCCAAGGCACGGACATGAATGGACGGTCTTTCGCGACCGCAAGGCCGATATCCCCGACGACAGGATCCTCGTGCCCGGTGTCGTCGACACGACGACGAATTTCGTCGAACACCCGGATCTGGTGGCCCAGCGGATCGCCCGGTTTGTCGATATCGTGGGCGCCGACCGTGTCATCGCGGGCAGCGATTGCGGCTTTGGCACCTTTGCGGGCTTTGGCGCGGTCGACCCGGAAATCGCCTATGCCAAGCTCGCGGCCCTTGCCGAGGGCGCAGCTCAGGTGCGGTGAGGGGCGCGCCTGTCCGACGCCGCATCCGGCCCATGACGCAGCCATGCACCACCAGAGGGGGAACAGGATCACGAGGAACGGAAGGGGCTGGAGCGGGTAGCGGGAATCGAACCCGCACCAAGAGCTTGGAAGGCTCGTGTGATACCATTTCACCATACCCGCCCGGCAGGACCAGTTGCTAGTTCAGGCGCGGCGGCGCGTCAAGAACGAACCCCGCAGGCCGGGCGGGACGTGGCGGATCAACCGCCCAGGATATCCTTCAGGCTGACATCGCGCCTGGGCGTGTCTCGCAGGTCGAGCGCGGCCACGATATCGACCAGATGCCCCTTCATCAGGTCTTCGGCCGCGTCCGCGTCGCGTCGGCGGAACGCCTCGACCAGCGCATGATGGGCGTGTTTCTCACATAACGCGCTCTGGCGCCGCCAATAGAGCGCGATGATCAGCGAGGACCGCGCCACGAGCCGTTCGATGAAGCCCGCGATCGTCGTCTGGTCGGCGATATGCGAGATCTCGATATGGAACTGCCCCGACAGACGCAGCGCCTTGCCGGGTTCGTTCTGCTCAAGCGCCTCGTGTTCGGCCCCGATATGCGCCTCGAGCCGGGCCAGTGCGGCGTCGGTCATGCGGTCGGCGGCGGAGCGCGCGGTGCGTGGCTCAAGCAGGGCGCGCGCCTCGAAGACCTCGCGCGCCTCGCGGATCGTGGGCTTGGCCACAAAGGCACCGCGATTGCGGCGCAGTTCGACCAGATCAACGCTCGACAGCGCCTGAAGCGCCGAGCGCACGACCGTGCGCGACACGCTGTAGATGTCGCTCAGTTCGTCTTCGCCCAGCTTGGTGCCCGGCAAGAGCCGGTGTTCATGGATCGCCTGAGACAGCGACGTCACGAGATGCGCCGTTGGGCCCGACACGGTCGGCTGGATAAAGGCGGTGTTCTCGGCGATTCGGGTCATGCTCTGCTCCTGCCCGACATTAGGTGTCCGGCGTTCACAGGCACAAGAGCAGAGAGTTTTGAGCACAAATGGAGATCATATTGCATACAATATTGCGCACAATTTCGTATCGCATCGTGGATTTTGCCGCCCAATCCCTGGGCAGGTCGTGAATCGGGGGCCGTTCGGGCGTCTTATTCATTGTCCGGGCCCGGCCCATCGGGGTCGATGAGGTCACCGCAAGCGAGGCCCGGACATGACGAACGCCGCCCATCTCGAACTCGTATCCCTGACCAAACGATATGGCCAGACCGTCGCGGTCGATGCCATCTCGCATCATTTCCGCCCCGGCACCTATGCGTGCCTTCTGGGGCCGTCGGGCTGCGGCAAATCCTCCACATTGCGGATGATCGCGGGCCATGAGGAGGTGTCTGACGGATCGGTCGTCCTGGCCAAGCGCGACGTGTCGCACCTGCCGCCCGCCCGGCGCGGCACGGCGATGATGTTCCAGAATTATGCCCTGTTTCCGCATCTGAGCGTGCGCGACAACGTGGCCTTCAGCCTGCGCATGGCCGGTGAGGACAAGCCCAGCCGCAACCAGCGCGCCGACGAGATGCTCGAACTGGTCGAGATGACCCGCCATGCCGACCGCAAGCCCGCGCAACTGTCGGGCGGCCAGCAACAGCGAGTGGCGCTGGCCCGTGCGCTGATCACGCGGCCGCAGGTCCTGCTGCTGGACGAACCGCTTTCGGCGCTGGACCCGTTCCTGCGCATCCGCATGCGCACGGAACTGAAGCGGCTTCAGCGCGACCTTGGCATCAGCTTCGTTCATGTGACGCACGGTCAGGACGAGGCGCTGGCCCTGGCCGACGAGATCATCGTGATGAACAACGCCCGCATCGAACAGGCCGGCCCCGCCCGCGAGGTGTTCAACGCGCCCCGCACAGCCTTTGTCGCCCGCTTCATGGGCGGCCACAACGTGATGAAATTGCCCCAGGGCCAGATCGCCCTGCGCACCGACGCGATGCGGGTCACCACCCCCGAAGGCGGCCGGCTCGAAGGCCGGGTGACCGGGATCGAATACCAGGGCACGCATGTGACCCTGCTGGCCGAGATACCGGGCGGACAGGAGGTCACGGCCCTCATGCCCGATGACGAATTCTTCAAATCCCCCAGAGAGATAGGCGAGGTCATCGGCCTCGGCTGGGAGGACCGGTCGGCGCATGCCGTCGCCGGCTGAACGCAAATACGACGATCTCAACAGAGAGGACATCACATGACGACCATTTCCAAGATCCGTTACAGCCGCCGATCGCTGCTGAAGACCGGGGGCGCCGCACTTGCCGCCTCTGCCCTGCCCGCGCCCATGGTCTGGGGCCAGGAAAGCCGCAACATCACCCTGCGCCAGTTCGGCACCGGCGTGTCGAACCTCAACGAGGTGGCTCAGAAGGTGAAGGAAGACCTCGGCATCACGCTCGAGATGACGGCTCTGGACACCGACAGCGTGACGCAGCGCGCCGCCACCCAGCCCGACAGCTTCGACATCGCCGATATCGAGTATTTCGTCTGCAAGAAAGTCTGGCCCACAGGCAACCTTCAGGCCATGGATGCCAGCCGCATCGCCAATTACGACAAGATCGTCGGCATCTTCCGCGACGGCAAGCTGACCCCCGAAAGCGAGATCGCCCAAGGCACCGCGCCCCACACGGTCGGCTTTGTCGAAGGCCCCGGCGGCACCGATTTCGTGGATAACGAAAGCGGCTGGATGACGCTGATCCCCACCATCTACAACGCCGACACGCTGGGCATCCGCCCCGACCTGATCGGCCGCCCGATCGAAAGCTGGACCGAGCTTCTGAACCCCGAATTCGCGGGCAAGGCCTCGATCCTCGACATCTCGTCGATCGGGATCATGGACATGGCCATGGTCTGCGAGGCGATGGGCGAGATCACCTATGGCAACAAGGGCAACATGACCCGCGAAGAGATCGACAAGACCATCGCGATCTTTACCGAGGCCAAGCAGAACGGCCAGTTCCGCGCCTTCTGGAAGACTTTCGACGAAAGCGTCAACCTGATGGCGTCGGGCGAGGTCGTGATCCAGTCGATGTGGTCGCCCGCGATCACCGCCGTCCGCTCGCGCGGGATCGATTGCGTCTACCAGCCGCTGAAGGAGGGCTACCGGTCCTGGGGCGGCGGCATCGGCCTGTCGGCCTCGCTGTCGGGAATGGAACTCGATGCGGCCTATGACTACATCAACTGGTATCTGTCCGGCTGGGTCGGCGGGTTCCTGATGCGGCAGGGCTATTATTCGGCCGTGCCCGAAACGTCGCAGGCCTTCATGTCCGAAAACGAATGGGGCTACTGGTTCGAGGGCAAGGCCGCGACCGATGTCATCACCTCGCCCTTCGGCGACCCGCTGGCGCAGGCCGGCGAGATCCGCGACGGCGGAGCCTTCTACGACCGGATGGGCGCCGTGGCCTGCTGGAACTCGGTCATGGACGAGAACCAGTACATGGTCCGCAAGTGGAACGAATTCATCGCGGCCTGACGCGACCTGTTTCGGATCGCCCCCCGGGGGGCGATCCGACCGGCCGGGGGGCGCTGCCCCCCGGACCCCCCGGAGTTTCATGGAAAGATGAAAGGCAACCCGATGACAGCACAGACCGGAGCGCCGCGGCCATGAGCCGGCAGGTCACGGCGTGGCTTCAGGCCGCGCCCATCGCGGTCGTTCTGCTGGGCTTTCTGGTGGCGCCGATCATCATGATCGCGATCGTGAGTTTCTGGGGCGCCACGGAATATTCGATCTACCCCGCGTTCCAGTTCGACAATTACGAATTTCTGTTCGGTTCGCCGGTGACCTACAGGGTGTTCTTCAACACCTTCAAATATGCGCTGATCACCTGGGCCCTGACGCTGGGCATCGGATTCACCGTCGCCTATTTCCTCGCCTTCGAAGTGCGGAGCCTGAAATGGCAGATCGCGCTGTTCCTGATCTGCACGATCCCGTTCTGGACATCGAACATCATCCGCATGATCTCGTGGATCCCGTTTCTGGGGCGGAATGGATTGGCCAATTCGACGCTCATGAGCTGGGGCGTGATCGACGAACCCCTTGAATGGCTCTTGTTCAGCGATTTCAGCGTGATCCTTGCCTTTGTTCACCTGTACACCCTGTTCATGGTGGTTCCGATCTTCAATTCCATGATGCGGATCGACCGCTCGCTGATCGAGGCTGCCCGCGACAACGGCGCAAGCGGGGTCCAGACGCTGCGCCATGTGATCGTGCCCCTGTGCAAGCCCGGCATCATGATCGGCACGATCTTTGTCACCACGCTTGTCATGGGCGATTTCATCACCGTCCGGTTCATGTCGGGATCGCAGAGGGCGAATGTCGGCCGGCTCATCTCGAACGACATCAGCCTGCTGCAATATCCCTCGGCCTCGGCCACGGCGGTGGTTCTGCTCTGCACGGTCCTGATCGTGATCGCGGTGCTGTTGCGGCTTGTCGATATCCGGAAGGAACTCTGAGATGGAACGGCGCGGACGATCCTTCTACCTGCTGGGCGCGTTCTTCGTCCTGTTCGTGATCTTCCTTTACGGGCCGATCCTGACCATCGGCATCCTGAGCTTTCAGGGCCCTCAGGGCGGGCTGACCTTCCCGATGAACGGGGTCTCGCTGCACTGGTTCCGCGACCTGTTCGAGGAGCAGGCGGTGGGCGACATCTGGGGCAGCTTCCGGCGGTCCTTCGCGCTGGGGCTGATGGTGATGGTCACCACGGTCGTCGTCTCGGTGCTGGGCGGGCTTGCCTTTCGCAAGCGGTTCGCGGGGTCGACGCTTCTGTTCTACATGACCATCGCCTCGCTGGTCATCCCTTCGATCCTTGTCTCGCTGGGGGTCGGGCTGATCTTCAACCAGCTGGGCCTGCCGGTCCATTGGGCCAGTTCGGGCTATGGCAGCCAGCTGACCTGGACCTTGCCCTTCGGTCTTCTGATCATGTTCGCGGTCTTCAACCGGTTCGACAAAAGCTATGAAGAGGCCGCCCGCGACCAGGGGGCGACCCCGTGGCAGACCTTTGCCCATGTGGTGCTGCCGATCATCGCGCCGTCTCTTCTGGGGGTGGCGCTGTTCGGCTTTACATTGAGCTATGACGAATTCGCGCGCACCCTGCTCACGGCGGGCAGCTACAATACCCTGCCGCTCGAGATTTTCGGGATGACGACGAATGTCACCACCCCGGTGATCTTTGCACTGGGCACGCTGACGACGTTGTTCTCGCTCATCGTGATCGGGCTGTTCTTCGTCGCGGTCTGGCTCATGTCACGCCGCAAGGACAGCCGTTCGGATGCGGGCAAGGGGCTGGTCTGAGCGATGGCCATCATCCTGATCAACCCCAACAGCACCGAGGCCATGACGCGCAGCGCGCTGGCCGCGGCGCGCGCGGCTGCACCCGAATTGCAGTTCGAGGGCTGGACCTCCCACGACGCGCCTCCCGCGATCGAGGGGCCCGAAGACGGCGACAGGGCGATCCCGGCCCTGCTCGATCTGGTCAGGGCCGCCTCGGCAGGTGGCGCGCGGGCCATCATCATTGCCTGCTACGACGATACCGGCCTGGACGAGGCGCGCGCCATCGCCGCCTGCCCCGTCATCGGCATCGGGCAATCAAGCTTTGTCATGGCAAGCCTGATCGCCGAAAGCGCCGCGGTGGTGACGACGGTGGAGGCCGCCGTTCCCGTGATCCGGTCGAATATCGAACGGCATGGCCTTGCGGGCAGGATCACGCAGGTCCGCGCGGCGCGGGTTCCGGTCCTCGACCTCGAGACGGCGCCGGACCGGGCCGCGCAGCGGTTCATCGAGGCCGCCCGCGCTCTCGCGCCCGAGCCGGCCCTGATCATCCTGGGCTGCGCGGGCGCGGTGTCGATCTCGCGCCAGGTGGCAGAGGCGATGCGGCGCCCCGTCATCGAAGGCGTCAGCTCGGCCGCCCGGCTGTGCCGCGCCCTTGTCGACTGACCGGGCGCGTTGCCGCCTTATCCGCGCGACGCGACACGTGCCTGATAGGCGTCCAGCTCGCCTATCAGGGGCAGACCCGCGGGCGTGCCGTGCCGGTCGCAGAATTCCTGCCAGACGGCGCCGAACGGCATGTCCTTGATCTCTTCGGTCAGGGTCAGGCGCGCGGTGAAATCCAGCCCGTCCTCGGCCTGCCGCAACCGGTCGAACGGTGTCAGAAGCGCGCGCAGGAGCGCCTTTTGCATGTTGCGTGTGCCGATCACCCAGGCCGCCGTGCGGCTGATCGTGGCGTCGAAGAAATCGAGGCCTATATGCGTCCGGCCCAGAAGGTCGGCGCTGACCAGTTCATGCGCCATGCCGAGGATCGCGTCGTCCAGCAGGATCACGTGATCGCTGTCCCAGCGCATCGGGCGCGAGACGTGCAGCAGGATCTCGTCCAGCGACAGCGCCACGGCGCTCAGCTTGTCGGCGATGTTCTCGGTGGGGTGGAAATGCCCCATGTCGAGGCACAGAAGCGTGCCCTTGCGGATCGCGTAGCCAAGGTAGAATTCGTGGCTGCCCACGGTGCAGGCCTCGACCCCGATGCCGAACAGCTTGGATTCCACCGCGTCGCGCATCTGCGCACGGTCCTGCGGCGGGGCGAGCATCGCATCGAGCGACGCCTCGAGCCGGGTCCGGGCGGCCATCCGGTCGACGGGCGTGTCCTTGTAGCCGTCCGGCGCCCAGATGTTGTTCACGGCCATGCTGCCCAGTTCCGCACCCATGCGGGCGGCGATGTCGCGGCACCGCTTGCCATGTTCGATCCAGAAGTCGCGGATGCCCTTGTCGGGATGCGACAGCGTCAGGTTGTCGTCGGCCTTGGCGTGGGCAAAGAAGGTCGGGTTGAAATCAAGCCCGATCCCCCGATCCTTCGCCCAGTCGACCCAAGGGGCGAAATGGCGGTATTCGATCTCGTCCCGGTCGGGCGTCTCGTCGGTATCGAGATACATCGCATGCAGGTTCAGACGGTGAGATCCGGGGATCATGGAATAGGCGAAATCGAGATCCGCGCGCAATTCATCCGGTGTGCGGGCGCGGCCCGGATGGTTGCCGGTGGCCTGGATGCCACCGCCAGAACTGCCGGTCTTCTGCTCGAAGCCCACGACATCGTCGCCCTGCCAGCAATGCATCGAGATCGGGATTTCGCCCAGCCGCGCGATCGCGGCCTCGGTATCGACGCCCCAATCGGCGAAGGCGGCTTTCGCCGGATCGTAATGATTGGCCATTCTGTCCTCCCCTGCTTTCATGTCGCGGCCTGCGCCACGGGTCCAAAAGTCTTGAAAAGACTTTTGTCCGATTTCTTTTCAAGAAATCGGTGCACCCTAGCGCGTAAAGGCCTGCGCATTGCCGGCATCCACGTTGATGATGTTGCCGGTCGACTTTGACGATGTATCGGCGGCGAAGAAATAGCAGGCCTCCGCGATGTCCTCCGGCAGGACCGAGCGTTTGAGCAGGGAGCGCTGGCGATACATCTCCTCGAGACCGCCCTTGTCGGTGCCATAGGTCGAGGCGCGCTGTTCGAGCCACTCGCCTTCCCAGATCTTCGACCCTTTCAGGACCGCATCGGGGTTCACCACATTGACGCGGATACCCGCCTCCGCCCCTTCGAGGGCAAGGCAACGTGCCAGATGGATCTCGGAGGCCTTGGCCGCACAATAGGCCGAGGCATTGGGCGAGGCGGCAAGCCCGTTCTTCGAGGCCACGAAGACGATCGACCCGCCCATCCCCTGGACCCGCATCAGCCTGAACGCCTCGCGGCTGACCAGGAAATAGCCGGTGCTCAGGATGTCCATGTTGCGGTTCCACAGATCGAGCGTCGTCTCTTCCACCGGTGCCGACGAGGCGATACCCGCGTTCGACACAAGGATATCGACCCCGCCATAGTCTACCGCGGCCTCTCGATAGGCGCGGATCACGCCTGCCTCGTCGGTCACGTTCATCTCCACCGCGCGCACCACATCGGCGCCATGGGTCGCGACCAGCCTGTCATGGGTGGACTTGAGGCTGCCTGCGTCGATATCGGCGAGGATCACGCAGGCGCCGTCGCGCAAGTAACGCTCGGCGGTGGCCGAGCCGATCCCGCCGGCCCCGCCCGTCACCAGCGCAACCCGGCCGGCAAGCGCCTTGGGATTGGGCATCCGCTGCAACTTGGCCTCTTCCAGAAGCCAGTATTCGATATCAAAGGCCTCCTGTTCGGGCAGGCCGCAATAGGTGCTGACAGCACTTGCCCCGCGCATCACGTTGATGGCGTTGACATAGAATTCGCCCGAGATGCGCGCCGTCGCCTTGTCCCTCGCAAAGGTGATCATGCCCACGCCGGGCACCAGATAGACCACCGCGTTTGGGTCGCGCATCGCGGGGCTGCCCGGGCGTTTGCAGCGCTCGTAGTAGGCGGCGTAATCCTCGCGATAGGCCTCGATCCGGGCGGGAAGACCCTCGAGCACGGTGTCGAGGTTGTTCGTCGCGGGATCGAACGCCACCACGAGGGGCCGGATCTTGGTGCGCAGGAAATGGTCGGGACAGGACGTGCCGAGGGCCGCCAGCGGCGCGAGGTTCTTCGAATTGACGAATTCGAGAACCGCGTCGCTATCGTTGAAATGGCCGACCATGTGCTGATTGCCGCTGACAAAGCCGCGGATCGCGGGCATCAGCCGGGCCGCCACGGCGCGGCGATCCTCCGCCGCGAGGCTGTCGACCCGTGCGCCGCCAAAGGCCGGAACATCCGCCGATTTGCGGGCCAGCCATTCGGTGGCCACGTTGATCACTTCGATCGTCGTGTCATAACATGCCCGCGCCGTGTCGGCCCAGGTGAACAGCCCGTGGCTTTCCAGCACGACGCCATCGGCATCTGGGTTCTCGCGGCAGAATGTCTCGAGCCAGAGGCCCAGCTCGTATCCCGGCCGTTTCCAGGGCAGCCAGCCAATCCGGTCGCCGAAAATCTCCTGCGTCAGGTCCTTCGAGTTTTCCGAGGCCGCGATGGCGATGATCGCGTCGGCATGAACATGGTCCACATGGCGGCGCGGCACATAGGCATGAAGCGGCGTGTCGATCGAGGCGGCCCGCGGGTTCAGACGGAACGTGCAATGGGGAAGGTAGCCGACCATCTCGTCCTCATGCGCGACCCCGCGGTAAAGCGCTTTCAGCGCATGCAGCTTGTCCATGTAGAGCGTGGAAAAGCCGTCGAGCGTCATCGACCCGATATCCCCGCCCGACCCCTTGACCCAGAGAACCTCGACCTCTTCGCCGGTCAGGGGGTCTGTCTCCATGACCTTGGCGGAGGTGTTGCCGCCGCCATAATTCGTCACGCGCTTGTCCGAGCCCAGGATGTTCGAGCGATAGAGCAACAGCTCCGATTCGGTCATTCCCTCGGTCTCGGACTCGGTCCAGCGGTTATCAAGAAGCTGATTCTCCAAGGATTTCAGCATGGCTCACTCCCGGGTAGCAGGCAGGGCTGCGGGTCAATCATCCCCGGCACGCTGCGCAGCCTGCGTCAGAATGTCAATCACGTTCGATCACATTCGATCATGCTGCGCTGCGGAATGATTGATATTGATCGAATTTGATTGACAGGATGCCCGAATCTCCGCAGCGTCACGGGTCAGGGAGGCATCAATGCACGAGACCGAGCGTCATCGCATCATTTTGTCGGCCATCCAGGACCGGCCCGTCGTGACGGTGGTCGACCTGTGCGGGATGACGGATGCCTCCGAGGCCACGATCCGGCGCGACATCGCCACGCTCCACATGAAGAAGAAGCTTCGGCGCGTGCGCGGCGGGGCCGAGGCGATCAGCCCTCCGCAATTCGTGGGCCTCGCCGGGCGGCCCTTTGCCGTCAACGAGACACGGCGCATCCGGGAAAAGCAGGCCATCGCGCGGGCCGCGGTCGAACTGTGCGAGGATGGCGATTCAATCATCATCAACGGTGGCACGACCACGTTCCAGATGGTGCATCCGCTGGCCTCGCGCCGGTGCCAGGTCTTTACCAACAGCTTTCCCATCGCCGAACATCTGCTGAAGCATTCGAAGAACACGATCATGCTGTCGGGGGGCGCGATCTACCGCGAACAGAACATCATCCTGTCGCCCTTCGACAATGACTTGACGCGCAATTTCTATGCCAGGCGCATGTTCATGGGCGCCCAGGGCCTTGGCCCGATGGGGCTGATGGAGGCCGACCCCCTCCTGATCCAGGCCGAGCAGAAGCTGATCGGACAGGCGGACGAACTGATCGTTCTCGTCGACAGCACGAAATTCGAACAGCGGTCGAGCCTCGTGCTCTGCCCGCTTGACCGGATCACGACGGTCATCACCGACGACGGCATCTCGGACAAGGCGGCCAGCATGCTGGACGCGGCGGACGTGACTTTGGTCATCGCCCAGGCGGGCGCGGGCCAGGAGGAAGAGGCGGCCTCGTGACAGGCCTCGAACAAACTGTGTTCATGGGAGGAAAGAACATGAAACGTCGGAACTTTACCACAATGGTGGCAGGCCTCGGCCTTGCGGCAAGCTTCATGGGCTCGACCGCGATGGCTCAGGATGACATGCGCATCGCGCTTGTCGTCAAGGCACTTGGCATCGGCTTCTTCGAAGCGGCGGCCGAGGGCGCAGAGGAGGCCGCGGCCGAGCTGGGTGGCGTCGAGATCATCTATACCGGCCCGACCGACACCACCGCCGAGGGCCAGATCGAGGTGATCAACAGCCTCATCGCACAGGGCGTCGATGCGATCGCGATCTCGGCCAACGACCCCGATGCGGTGGCCCCTGCCCTTCAGCGCGCCATGCAGCGCGGCATCACCGTCATCAGCTGGGATTCGGGCGTTGCCGAAGAGGGCCGGCAGATGCATCTGAACCCGTCATCGACCGAGTTGATCGGCAACACGATCATCAAGCTTGCCGCGGACCATATGCCGGATGGCGGCGACGTGGCGATCCTGTCGGCATCCGCCACGGCGACCAACCAGAATGCCTGGATCGCGGCGGCCGAAGAGGTCCTGCCCAACTATCCGGGCATCAACCTCGTGGCGACCGTCTATGGCGACGATCTGTCGGACAAGTCCTACCGCGAAGCGCAGGGCCTGATGCAATCCCACCCCGATCTCAAGGCGATCATCGCGCCGACCACCGTCGGTATCCTTGCGTCCTGTCAGGCGGTCTCCGACGCAGGCAAGATCGGCGAGATCAACGTCACGGGTCTGGGCCTGCCCTCCGAGATGGCGGGCTGCGTGGAATCCGGGGCGACCGAGAGCTTTGCCATCTGGAACCCGATCGACCTTGGCTATTCGGCCACGATGATCGCCCATGCGCTGACCACCGGGGCGGCAACCGCCGAGCCGGGCGCCGAGATCCCGACGGGCCGCATGGGCTCGGTGACGCTGGACGATACGACCGCGGCCGCGATGTCCGATCCGTTCACCTATGACGCGTCGAATATCGACCAGTTCAAGGACATCTTCTGATCCTGTGACACCATCCCGGCGCGGGTGACCGCGCCGGGTTTTCCCTGACCCGGACCCCGCACCCCATGCTTCAGCAGACCGCGCCCACGGCACAGACAGCCCCGCCGCCCACCGGCACGCCGGTTCTGGCGCTTGACGGCGTGACCAAGACCTTTCCGGGGGTAACCGCGCTGTCCCAGGTGGCGCTGCGGCTTCATGCGGGCCGGGTGACCGCACTTGTCGGCGAGAACGGCGCCGGTAAATCCACCGTCGTCAAGATCCTGACAGGCATCTACCAGCCCGATGGCGGACAGATCCTCATCGACGGCACGCCCGTCCGCTTTGGGTCTGCGCAGGCTGCGAATGCCTCGGGTGTGACGGCCATTCATCAGGAAACCGTGTTGTTCGACGAGTTGTCAGTCGCCGAGAACATCTTTCTGGGCCACGCCCCGCGGGGCCGGTTCGGCCTGATCGACCGGGCCGCCATGGTCGCAGAGGCGGCCCGGATCCTGCGCGGCATCGGCGCAAGGATCGACCCGACCCACAAGCTGCGCGATCTGGGTATCGCGAGCAAACACCTCGTGGCCATCGCGAGGGCGCTCTCGATCGACGCGCGCGTCGTCATCATGGACGAGCCCACCGCCGCGCTGAGCCACAAGGAAATCGAGGAGCTTTACGATCTGGTCGAGGAGTTGCGCGCGCAAGGCAAGGCGATCCTCTTCATCAGCCACAAGTTCGACGAGATTTTCCGCATCGCCGACGACTACACCGTCTTTCGCGATGGCGAGCTTGTGGGCGCGGGCACGATCGCCTCGGTGACCGAGGCCGAACTGGTCAAGATGATGGTCGGCCGCGATGTGAGCCAGATCTTCCCTAAGCGCGAACGCAAGATCGGCGCGCCCATCCTGAAGGTGACGGGCTATGAACATCCGACCGAATTCGCCGACATCGACTTCACGCTTCATCGCGGCGAAATCCTCGGGTTTTACGGCCTTGTCGGCGCGGGACGTTCGGAATTCATGCAATCCCTGTTCGGGATCACGAAGCCCGAACAGGGTTCGGCCGAAATCGACGGCAAGACGGTCGATATCCGGTCCCCCGCCGATGCGGTGGCCAACGGCATCGTCTACGTGCCCGAGGATCGCGGCCGGCAGGGCGCCATCACGGCATTGCCGATTTTCCAGAACATCACCCTGCCCTCGCTCAACCGGCTGTCGCGCAAGGGGTTTCTGCAACTGGCCAACGAATTCGCGCTGGCACGCGAATATACCGCGCGGCTCGATCTGCGGGCGGCCTCGCTCGATAGCCAGGTCGGCAACCTGTCGGGCGGCAACCAGCAGAAGGTCGTCATCGCCAAGTGGCTTGCCACGCGGCCCAAGGTCATCATCCTCGACGAGCCGACCAAGGGCATCGACATCGGATCGAAGGCGGCGGTGCATGAGTTCATGGCCGAACTGGCCGCACAAGGCCTTGCCGTGATCATGGTCAGTTCGGAAATCCCCGAAATCATGGGCATGTCCGACCGGGTGATCGTGATGCGCGAAGGGCGGATCGTGGCGGAACTGGCCGAAGGTGACCTCAGCCCCGAAAGACTGGTCCGGCATGCCGCCGGGATCGAGGGAGGCAGCTGATGTTCAAACGCCTGGCCACATCGCGTGAGGCGCTCCTGTTCGGGGCGATCCTGCTGCTTCTGGGGCTGATCTCCACCCGGTTCCCGTCCTTTGCCTCGCCCGGCAACCTCGGCCAGGTGTTCAACGACACATCCCCGCTGATCCTGCTCGCTCTGGGGCAGATGATCGTGATCCTGACACGGTGCATCGACCTCAGCGTCGCGGCCAACCTCGCACTGACCGGCATGGTCGTGGCGATGATCAACGTGGCGGCCCCCGGTCTGCCGGTCGCCGTGATCCTCGCGGTCGCCATCGGGATGGGCGCGGTTCTGGGCATGTTCAACGGGATCCTCGTCTGGAAACTCGACATCCCGCCCATCGTCGTGACGCTCGGCACGATGACGATCTATCGCGGGACGATCTTTCTTCTGTCGAACGGAAAATGGGTCAACAGCCACGAGATGAGCGCCGCGTTCAAGGCCTTTCCCCGGGCCGAACTCCTTGGCCTGCCGGTGCTGAGCTGGATCGCGATCCTCGTCGTCATCATCCTTGCACTCGTCATGTCGCGCACCACGCTGGGCCGCGCCTTCTATGCGGCGGGCGGCAATCCCCATGCGGCGACCTATGCGGGCATCGACGTGGGGCGCACGCAGTTCTGGGCCTTTACCATCTGCGGCGCGCTGGCGGGTCTGACGGGGTATCTGTGGGTGTCGCGCTATGCCGTGGCCTATGTGGATCTGGCCGGCGGGTTCGAACTGGACGTGGTGGCCGCCTGCGTGATCGGGGGCATCTCGATCATGGGGGGCGTGGGCACGGTGGCGGGCGCGGTTCTGGGCGCGCTGTTCCTCGGTGTCATCAAGAACGCCTTGCCGGTCGTCGACATCTCGCCCTTCTGGCAGCTGGCGATTTCGGGCGGCGCGATCATCGTCGCGGTGGCGCTGAATGCGCAAGCCAACCGGACCAAGGGCCGCATCATCCTCAAACGCGCCGAGAATGCCGCATGACCCAGATCGACCGCATGATCCCCGACCGGCTGCAATCCCCGCTGCAACGACGGCTGAAAAGCTGGGAGACGCTGCTTCTGCTGGTGGCCATCGCGATATTCATCGCCAACAGCCTCGCCTCCCCCTATTTCCTGAATGCCTGGAACCTGTCGGACGCCACGTTCAACTTTACCGAAAAGGCGATGATCGCCTTTGCCATGGCGCTTCTGATCATTTCGGGCGAGATCGACCTGTCGGTCGCCTCGATCATCGCCCTGGCCTCCACCGCGATGGGGGCGGCGGTGCAGCTGGGCGTGGGGACGCCGGGGCTGGTGATGATCGGGCTTGCAGTGGGGCTGATCTGCGGGGCGTTCAACGGGTTTCTCGTCACCCGCATGGGCCTGCCCTCGATCGTGGTCACCATCGGCACGATGAGCCTGTTTCGCGGGATCAGCTATATCGTGCTGGGCGATCAGGCCTATCGCGGCTATCCGCCCGATTTCGCCTTCTTCGGGCAGGGCTATGTCTTCTGGGTGATCTCGTTCGAATTCGTCCTCTTCGCGATCATCGCGATCATCTACGCGATCCTCCTGCACAAGACGAATTTCGGCCGCGCGGTCTATGCGATCGGCAACAACCCGACGGGCGCGCTCTTTTCGGGTATCCGGGTGGCGCGGGTGAAATTCATCCTCTTTCTGCTCACCGGGCTCATGTCCGGGGTGGCGGCAATCTGCCTGACCTCGCGCCTGGGATCGACCCGCCCCTCCATCGCCTTCGGCTGGGAGCTGGAGGTGGTGACGATGGTCGTCCTCGGCGGGGTCAGCATCCTCGGCGGGTCGGGCACGATCCCCGGCGTGGTCATCGCGGCCTTTGTCATGGGGCTTGTCACCTTTGGGCTGGGCCTTCTGAACGTGCCGGGGATCGTGATGTCCATCGTGATCGGCGCGCTCCTGATCTCGGTCATCGCGCTGCCGCGGCTTTGGGAAAAATGGAAAGGGTGAATGGAAAAATACGCCTTCAGGATGCGGCTCAACCCCGGTTGCCGCGACGAATACCGCAAACGCCATGACGAGATCTGGCCCGAACTGGTGGCCCTCCTGAAAGAGGCGGGGGTGTCGGACTATTCGATCCATCTGGACGCGGAGACGAACCTCCTTTTCGGCGTTCTCTGGCGGACCGGCGATCACGGGATGGACGATCTGCCCTCCCATGCCATCATGCAGAAATGGTGGGCCCACATGGCCGACATCATGGAAACCGCGCCCGACAACAAACCTTTGGCCGTGCCTCTGGAAACCGTCTTTCACATGCCATGACGCCTCGTCACGTCGCCGTCATCGACATCGGCAAGACCAACGCAAAGCTCGCGCTTGTCGATGCCGGAACCCTGCGCGAGATCGCGGTCGTGACCCGGCCCAACACCGTGCGACCCGGCCCGCCTTGGCCGCATTTCGACGTGGAGGGGCATTGGGCCTTTCTGCTGGACGGGTTGGCCCGGTTTCATGGCGATCACGGTATCGACGCCATCGCGATCACGACGCATGGCGCCTCCATCGCGCTTCTGGCCGGGGATGGGGCGCTTGCCGCGCCGATCCTTGATTACGAGCATCCCGCGCCCGACGAACTGGCCGCCGAGTATGACGCGATCCGGCCCGGTTTCGATGAAACGGGATCGCCCCGGCTGGCCATGGGCCTGAATGTGGGGGCGCAGCTCTTCTGGCAGTTCCGCACCGATCCCGGGCTGAAAGGCCGGGTGCGCCATGTGGTGACCTATCCCGAATATTGGGGGTTCCGGCTGACGGGTGTCGCTGCGACCGAAGTCACCTCGCTGGGCTGTCACACCGATCTGTGGAGCCCGGATGCGCGTGGCCTGTCGTCGCTGGCCGGCACGCTCGGGATCGCGGATATCATGGCACCGACCCGCAAGGCGGGCGAGGTGCTAGGGCCGATCCTGCCCCAGATCGCGCGGGCCACGGGCCTTGCCCCCGATACGCCCGTCCATTGCGGCATCCACGATTCGAACGCCTCACTCCTGCCGCACCTTCTGGGGCGCGAGGCGCCGTTCGGGGTGGTGTCCACCGGAACCTGGGTCATCGCCATGGCGATCGGCGGGGCGCAGGTCAGCCTTGACCCGGCCCGCGACACGCTGGTCAACGTGAACGCCTTCGGCGATCCGGTGCCCTCGGCGCGGTTCATGGGCGGGCGGGAATACGACATCCTGACCGGCGGCACCGAGGCCGCACCGTCAGAGGCCGACATCGCCGCCTGCCTTGACGCAGGGCGGATGCTGCTGCCGGCCGTGGTCGCGGGCACCGGGCCTTTCCGGGGCCGCTCCGCCCGATGGATCGGGGGAGAGCCGGCCACGGGCACAGGCCAGCGCGCCGCCTGCACCGGGTTCTACCTTGCGCTGATGACAGCCGAATGCCTTTCGCTGATCGGGCATCGCGGGCCGATCCATGTGGAAGGGCCCTTTGCCCGCAACGCCGCCTATCTTGCGATGCTGGCCTCGGCTGCCCATGCGCCTGTCTACCCGATGACCGGCGCCACAGGCACCAGCCAGGGTGCCGCACTACTGGCGCGAAACCGGCCCTTCGACGGGGCGAAGACCGGACAGCCCGTTCTGCCCCGCGCGGACATGATCCGATATGCAGACGACTGGGCCGACCGGGTGGCCGCCACCTGACCCCCGCGCCGGTCTTTACCTCGCCGCGCCTTCGCGTCACACAACCGGGCAGGTCCGCCACCGATCGAGGAAGGATACCAGGATGAGCCACCCTCTGATTGCCATTCCGCGCGCCTTTCATGGCGGCCGGCATCTGGGCATCACTTCGGTCTGTTCTGCCCATCCGATCGTGATCGAGGCCGCGCTGGTGCAGGCGCGCGACACGGACGATCCGATCCTGATCGAGGCCACCTGCAACCAGGTCAACCAGGAGGGCGGCTATACCGGCATGAGCCCGGCGGCCTTTCGCGACTTCGTCGAGGGCATTGCCCGCAAGACGGGCCTCGATCCCGCGCGCATCATCCTGGGGGGCGACCATCTGGGCCCCAACCCGTGGAAGCATCTGCCCGCCGAAGAGGCGATGGACCGCGCCAAGGAGATGATCGCGGCCTATGCCGCGGCCGGGTTCACCAAGCTGCATCTCGACACCTCGATGGGCTGCGCCGGAGAGCCGCCCGCGCTGGACGACGAGACCACCGCCGCCCGCGCCGCCCGTCTGGCCGAGGTCGCGGAGACGGGCGCCGGTCCGCTGCGGCCGGTCTATGTCATCGGGACGGAGGTTCCGGTTCCCGGCGGCGCGACCCACGCGCTCGACCACCTCGAGCCGACCGCCCCCGGGGCCGTGTCCCGCACCCACGACATCCATCGCGCGGCGTTCGAGGCGCTGGGCCTTGGAGACGCGTTCGGCCGGGTGATCGGCCTTGTCGTGCAGCCCGGCGTCGAATTCGGGCATACCGATATCGTCCATTTCGATGCCGGGCGCGCCCGCGCCCTGTCGCAGGGCCTGACCGGCCTCGACGGCCTGATCTTCGAGGCCCATTCGACGGATTACCAGCGCCCGGAGGCGCTGCGCGCGCTGGTCGCAGGCGGTTTCGCGATCCTGAAGGTCGGGCCGTGGCTGACCTTCGCGCTGCGCGAGGCGCTTTACGCCCTTGATGCGGTGGCCGATGTGCTCGACGGCCATCCCCCCCGCGGCCGCCTGATGACCCGGATGGAAGAGGTCATGACCCGCGCCCCCGGCCATTGGGAGAAATATTACACCGGCACCGAGCGGGAAATCTGGCTTCAGCGGCATTTCAGCTATTCGGACCGTATCCGCTATTACTGGCCCGACCCGGCGGCAAGCGAGGCGGTGACATGGCTCCTGTCGCGGCTCGAGGGGCGGGCGATCCCGGCACCGGTGCTCGACCAGTATCTTCCGGGCGTGACCGGGGCCACGGCACATGACATCCTGCGCAACGCGGTGGGCCGCGTGCTTTCGGTCTATCGCGCGGCCTGCATTGCCTGATCCGGCCCCGGCCCGCTGGACCTTGCGGCAGCGCCACGGCCTTATGGGCGCAGTCAAGAGGGAGGCATCACATGGCAACGACACCCCGGATCACCCCCGACCAGTTGCGCAGCGCGCGATGGTTCGCGCCCGACGACCTGCGCAGTTTCGGCCATCGCTCGCGGATGATGCAGCTGGGCCATGCCGAGGAGGAGTTCACCGGCAGGCCGATCATCGGCATTCTCAACACCTGGTCCGAGATCAATTCCTGCCACGGCCATTTCCCCGAACGCGCAAAAGAGATCAAGCGCGGCGTCCTTCAGGCGGGCGGCTTTCCGATCGAACTGCCGGTCATGTCGCTGGATGAACAGTTCCTGAAACCGACCTCGATGCTGTATCGCAACATGCTGGCCATGGAGACGGAAGAGACGATCCGCGCCCACCCCGTCGACGGGGCCGTCCTGATGGGCGGCTGCGACAAGACAACGCCCGCGCTGATCATGGGCGCGCTGAGTGCGGGCGTGCCCTTCATCTACATGCCCGCGGGGCCGATGCTGCGGGGCAATTACGCGGGCCAGACCCTTGGTTCGGGATCGGACACCTGGAAATACTGGGACGAACGGCGCGCGGGCCACGTGACCGACGGTGAGTGGCGCGGCATCCAGGGCGGCATCGCGCGCAGCCACGGCACCTGCATGACCATGGGCACCGCCGCCACGATGATGTCCATCGCCGAGGCCATGGGCCTGACCCTGCCCGGCGCCTCGTCGATCCCGGCGGTCGATGCGAACCATTCGCGCATGGCCAGCGGCTGTGGCCGCCGGATCGTCGACATGGTCTGGGAGGCGCTGACGCCCGACCGGATCGTGGCGCCGGGCGCGATCCGCAATGCCGCGATCGTCGCGATGGCGACGGGATGTTCGACCAACGCGGTGATCCACCTGATCGCCATGGCGCGGCGGGCGGGCGTGGCACTTGACCTTGATGATCTTGACGCTCTGGGGCGGATCACGCCGCTGGTGGCCAATATCCGGCCCTCGGGGTCTGGCTACCTGATGGAGGATTTCTACTATGCCGGCGGTCTGCCCGCGCTGATGAAACAGATCGAGGCGCGGCTCGACACCACCTGCCTCACGGTCAATGGCAAGACATTGGGCGAGAACATCGCCGGCGCGCAGGTCTTCGATCCCGACGTGATCCGCCCCGAAAGCGACCCCGTCTACCGCGAAGGGTCGCTCGCGATCCTGCGCGGCAACCTCTGCCCCGATGGCGCGGTGATCAAGCCCGCGGCCTGCGACCCGAAATTCCACCGCCACGAGGGGCCGGCGCTTGTCTTCGACAGTTATCCGGAGATGAAGGCCGCCATCGAGGACGAGGACCTCGACGTTACACCCGACACGGTGATGGTCCTGCGCAATGCGGGGCCGCTGGGTGGCCCGGGGATGCCCGAATGGGGGATGCTGCCGATCCCCAAGGCGCTGATCCGGCAGGGACATCGCGACATGCTGCGTATTTCGGATGCGCGGATGTCGGGCACGTCCTACGGCGCCTGCATCCTTCATGTGGCGCCCGAAAGCTTTGTCGGCGGACCCTTGGCGCTGCTCAGGACGGGCGATGTGGTGCGGCTCGATCTCGCCGCGCGACGGCTCGACATGCTGGTGGACGAGGCCGAGATCGCGCGCCGCCGCGCCGCATGGACACAGCCCGAACCGCGGTTCCAGCGTGGCTGGGGCCATGTCTTTTCGGCCCATGTGACCCAGGCCGACCAGGGCTGCGATTTCGACTTTCTCGAACGCGATTTCGGCGCGGGCCCCGGCGAGCCCGACATCTTCTGACCCCCAGTCAGACGGCCCCGGGCGGCGGGTCGAAGCTGTCGGTGCTGGCCCGTTGCCAGCGCAGCGCATAGCCGAAATCGTCGCCCTTGCCGTCGATGAGGAAACCATCGGGCAGATAGGGATAGACATCGGCGCCGGTGACCATCTCGCGGTCCTTTTCGCGCATCATCAGGTGATGGGGCAGGAAATCGCCCGGACGCGACAGGCCCGCGGCCCCCGTCATCTCGGCCAGCGCCTTGAGCGTGTTCTGGTGAAACCGGAACACCCGTTCGGCCTTCTCGGGCACGTCCAGCGCGCGTTGGCGCAGCTTGTCCTGTGTGGCCACGCCCACGGGGCATTCGTTGGTGTGGCAGGCCTGCGCCTGGATGCAGCCCACCGCGAACATGAAACCGCGCGCCGAATTGGCCCAGTCGGCCCCGAGAACCAGCACCTTGGCCAGATCGAATGCGCTGACGACCTTGCCCGAGGCGCCGATCCGGATACGGTCGCGCAGACCCGCGCCGCGCAGCGTGTTGTGGGCGAATGTCAGACCCTCGACCAGCGGCATGCCCACATGGTTGGCGAATTCCAGTGGCGCGGCACCGGTGCCACCCTCCTTTCCGTCGATGACGATGAAATCAGGGGTGATCCCCGTCTCGAGCATCGCCTTGACGATGCACATGAATTCGCGCCGGTGCCCGATGCACAGCTTCATGCCCACGGGCTTGCCCCCCGACAGCTCGCGCAGCCGCGCGATGAATTCGAGAAGCCCCCGGGGGGTGGAGAATTCCGGGTGCGACGCGGGCGAGATGCAATCCTGACCCATCGGCACGCCGCGCGCCTCGGCGATCTCGGGCGAGATCTTGGAGGCGGGCAGCATCCCGCCATGGCCCGGCTTCGCCCCCTGGCTGAGTTTCAGTTCGATCAGCTTGACCTGAGGGTCGGCGGCCTGCACGCTGAACCTGTCGGGGTCGAACCGGCCGTCGGGCGTGCGGCAGCCGAAATAGCCCGACCCCACCTGATAGATCAGATCTCCCCCGCCCTCCCGGTGATAGCGGCTGATCCCGCCCTCGCCGGTGTCATGGGCAAAACCACCCATGCGGGCGCCGCGGTTCATGGCAAGGATCGCGTTGCCCGACAGCGCACCGAAACTCATGCCTGAGACGTTGTAGATCGAGGCGTCATAGGGCAGCCGGCAATCGGGGCCGCCGATCGTCACCCGGAAATCGTGGTCCGCGATGGTCTTGGGCACGATCGAATGGGTGATCCATTGATAGCCCGCATCATAGACCCGCGCCCGCGTGCCGAAGGGGCGCTTGTCCTCCACCCCCTTGGCGCGCTGATAGATGAGGGACCGGGCATCGCGGGAAAACGGCTCCTCGTCCTGATCGCTTTCGATGAGGTATTGGCGAATTTCGGGGCGAACCCCCTCGAAGATGAAGCGCATGTGCCCGATCACCGGGTAGTTGCGCAGGATCGCATGGTTCCTCTGGGTCACGTCATAGACGCCCACCGCCGTCAGCGCGGCAAAGACCGCAAGCGGGACAAGAAACCAGATCGACCAGAGCAAACCGACGAGGGACACAAGCGTCAGCGCCGTGACGCCTGCGAAAACAGAAAATCTTTCCATGACAGGACCCTAGCTACAGTCACGCCCCGGGCTCAAGTCACCCGGGATCACTCATTCGGGATCGGCGCCAAAGTCCGGCAGGCTGTCCAGCGCGGTTTTCAGCGCGTCCCCCCAACCGGTGCTGATCGACTGGAACCGCGGATCGTCAAGTTCGATCCGGCCGCAGGGGCCAAGGGACAGGCTGTCCTGTCGGTAGAAATGATAATCGAACGGCGCGCCCACGGTCAGGTTGGCCTTGAGCGTGGAATCAAAGCTGACCAGCATCAGCCGCATCGCCTTTTCGAATGTCATTGCGGAATCATAGGCCCGCACAAGGATGGGCCGGCCGTATTTCATCTCGCCGATCTGGAAGAACGGCGTGTCGTCGCAGGCCTCGATGAAGTTGCCTTCCGGATAGATCAGGAACAGCCGCTGCGGCCCGCCCTTGATCTGACCACCCACGATCAGCGTCGCGTTGAAGCTGGAACTGGCGGTCTGGCCGGTCTGATTGTGATTTGCGATGACGTTGCGCAACGTGTCGGCGATCAGCCGCGCGGCCTGAAACATCGAGGGCACGCCCATCAACGAGGGTTCCCGTTCGTCATGGGCCTTGGTGCGTTCGTCAAGGACGCTGACCACCGCCTGCGTGGTGGCAAGGTTTCCCGCGCTCATCAGCGTGATCACGCGATCGCCCGGCGACTCCCAGTGGCGCATCTTGCGGAAGGTGGAGATGTTGTCGAGCCCGGCATTCGTCCGCGTGTCCGACATGAACAGCGTTCCGCCGTCGAGCATCATTCCGACGCAATAGGTCATCCTGGGCCTTTGTTACTGCTGAGCGACCTCGATCTCGACCGCGAGTCGTTCGCCCGCGCCCCCGGTCCGGGTTCCAGTTACAGGGGCGGCATCCGAATAGTCCAGCCCGGTCGCCACACGAACATAGCGTGTATCGGGAGATATCCCGTTGGAGGGGTCGAACCCGACCCAGCCCAGCCCGTCGATATAGGCCTCGGCCCAGGCGTGCATCGCATCCTGCTCGATCCGGCCGTCCAGCATCAGGTAGCCCGAGACATAGCGCCCCGGCAGGCCCAACTGGCGCGCAGCGGCCAGAAAGACGTGCGCATGGTCCTGACAGACGCCGCGCCCGGCCGTCAGCGCATCTTCGGCCGACCATTCCGGCTCGGACGATCCCACCTCGTAGGCCACCGCCTCGAAGACCGAGGTCAGAAGCGCGTGGAGCCGTTCGAGCGGTTCGCCTTCGGGCAGGGATTGCAGCAGTTTCATGACCCCCGGCCCGGCCTTGGTCCGCGGTGTCGCCTTGCGATAGAGCCACAGTGGCGCCGGGCCGATATGCGGCCCCACGATGCCGTGGCCGTCGGCGATCTCGACCTCGCCCTCGCTGGTGACGGCAAGCGAGGTCACGCCCTTTTCGATGCTCAGAAGCTCGACCAGGTTGTTGTGGTGATCCTCGAAGGCCAGTTCCTTCTTGCCGCCCACGATGCCCGTCCGCCAGCTCAGAACCGTCTGGTTATGCGAGGATTTCGGCGTCTTGCGCAGCTGCTGCAGCCCGGTCGAGACCGGCTGCTCAAAGCTGTATTTCGTGGTGTGGCGTATTCTCAGGTGCATCGGATCACTCATAGAACCTGTAATCGATCTCGACCTGGTGGCCGAGGTCGCTGAGCAGGGTCAGTTGCTTGCGGATGAATTCATGCAGACCATAGCTGAAGATCGCGTCAATGTCATAGGACAGGAAGGCCCTCTCGATGTGATCGGCCTTGCGCCAGGATGGCGGCCTTTCGCCATAGCCCGACACGAGATAGCCCAGATTGTCGCGGATCTTGCGCACGCAGAACCGCAGGCTGCGCGGCATCCGCTGATCGAGGATCAGGAAACGGGCAATATCGCGCGGGTCGAAATTGCTGTCATAGGCCATGCGAAACCCGCCATGGGCCGAGACCGAGCGCAGGATCGTTTCCCATTGCACGTTGTCGATCGACGATCCTACCGCCGTGACCGAGGGCAACAGCACATAGTATTTCACATCGAGGATCCGCGCCGTGTTGTCGGCCCGTTCGAGAAAGGTGCCGATGCGTGCGAAATCGTAGATGTCATTGCGCAGCATCGTGCCGTGGGTCGCGCCGCGCACCAGCGCCGCCCGCTGCCGGATCCGGCCCATGACCTCTGGCAGGTCGCGTTCGGAGACGCGCCGCGCCAGAAGGGTCGAGGCGTCGATATAGGCGGCGTTCACCGCCTCCCAGACCTCGTGGGTCAGCGCGGTGCGCACCAGCCGCGCATTCTGCCGCGCCCCCGTGATCGAGGACAGGACCGACGACGGGTTGTCGCGCGAGCGCAGCATCCAGTCGATCGCGGCCTCCTTCGTCACCGCGTCGTGATGCGCCTCATAGCCGTCGCAGACGCCGGCCGTCTGCAACACCGAACGCCATTCGGAATCGGTGGCCCCCATCCGGGTCAGCGCGATGCGCTGGCCCGTCTCGACAAGGCGCGATGTATTCTCTGCCCGTTCGAGGTAGCGATACATCCAGAACAGCCCGTTTGCGGTCTTGCCGAGCATCAATCCTCCAGGACCCAGGTGTCTTTGGTGCCGCCGCCCTGCGAGGAATTCACGACAAGCGATCCCTTCTTCAGGGCGACCCGCGTCAGCCCGCCGGGCGTGATCCGGATGCCGCCCGGGCTCATCAGGACAAAGGGCCTAAGGTCCACATGGCGCGGCGACAGGCCGGCCCGGTTGAAGATCGGGACCGTCGACAGCGACAGCGTCGGCTGCGCGATGTAATTCGACGGCCGCGCCTTCAGCTTGCGCCGGAAGGCCGCCAGATCCTTCTTGGTGGCGGTGGGGCCGATCAGCATGCCGTATCCGCCCGAGCCGTGAACCTCCTTGACCACGAGGTCCTCGAGATTGTCGAGTACATAGGCCAGCGCGTCGGGTTCGGCGCAGCGCCAGGTGGGCACGTTTTCCAGCAGGGCACGTTCACCGGTATAGAATTCGACGATCTCGGGCATGTAGCTGTAGATCGCCTTGTCATCGGCAATGCCGGTTCCGGGCGCGTTGGCGATGGTGATGCGCCCCGCGCGATAGACATCCATGATCCCCGGCAGGCCAAGCTGGCTTTCGGGGTTGAAGTTCAGCGGATCGAGGAAATCGTCGTCCACGCGGCGATAGAGCACGTCGATCCGGCGATAGCCCATTGTGGTGCGCATCGCCACATGGCCATCGACGATGGCAAGGTCGTGGCCCTCGACCAGTTCGACCCCCATCTGGTCGGCCAGAAAGGCATGTTCGAAATAGGCCGAATTGAAGATGCCGGGCGTCAGCACCGCCACGGTCGGCCGTTCGGCGGCCCCCACCGGCGCGCTGGCCGCCAGCGACTGGCGCAGATGGGCCGGGTAGTTCTGGACCGGCTGGACCCGGTTCTGCGAAAACAGCTCGGGAAACATCTGGAGCATGGTTTCGCGATTCTCGAGCATGTAGCTCACGCCCGAGGGCGTGCGGGCATTGTCCTCGAGAACGTAGAACTGCTCGTCGCCCGTGCGCACAAGGTCGATGCCCACGATATGGGTATAGATGCCGCCCGGCGGCCGCACCCCGATCATCTGAGGCAGGAAAGCCGCGTTGCGGGAAATCATCTCCTGCGGGATGCGGCCCGCCTTCACGATTTCCTGCTCGTGATAGATGTCGTGCAGAAAGGCGTTGATGGCGCGGACCCGCTGTTCGATCCCGCGGCGCAGCTTCTGCCATTCGTGTCCCGATATGATCCGCGGCACGATATCGAAGGGGATCAGCCGTTCTTCGGCCTCGGACCGGCCATAGACGTTGAAGGTGATCCCCGTCAGCCGGAACAGCCGTTCGGCCTCGCGCTGTTTCGCCCTCAGCCGCTTGGGGTCCTCCCCCTCGAGCCAGGCACCGTAACGGCGATAGGGAGGCCTCAGCCCCTCATCCCGCCCCCACATCTCGTCGAACATGTCTTCTGATCCCATGAAAGCACGATAGGCCCGCCCGAGACGGAAGTCTCTACCCCGAACGGATTTTGTCTGCCCAGAACAGCGGCGTCGCACAAAAAACAGGCAATTACCGCGATGCCGCGCCCGCTCCGGATGTCGTGGCCGGCCCGCGGGCGGGATTGACAGCGCGCCCCGTCACCGCCGTTATGCAAGCGCCAAGCGGAGGAGATTGTCATGGATATGGGCCTGAAGGATTTGCGCGTTCTGGTCACGGCCGGGGCATCGGGGATCGGGGCGGCGGTGGCGCGCGCCTTTCACGCCGAAGGGGCCCGTGTCCATGTCTGCGACATCGACGCCGACGCGCTGGCCGCGATCGGCCGCGAGATACCGGGCCTGAGCACCAGCCTGTGCGATGTTTCGGACAGGCGGGCCGTCGCAAGCCTGATGGAGGAGACCTTTGCCCGGCTGGGCGGGCTGGATTGCCTCGTCAACAATGCGGGCATCGCAGGCCCGACCGCCCCGGTCCACGAGATGGATCCCGACGGCTGGGAGGACTGCATCGCCGTCTGCCTGAACAGCCAGTTCTACACCACCCGCCTTGCCGTGGCCGAACTGCGCGCCTCGAGCAATCCCTCGATCATCAACCTGTCGTCGTCAGCCGGCAAATACGGATTTCCGAACCGTTCGGCCTATGCGGCAGCGAAATGGGGGGTGATCGGGTTCACCAAGACCATCTCGCGCGAGCTGGGCGGCTTCGGCATCCGCTGCAACGCGATCCTGCCCGGCGTCGTCGCGGGCGACCGGATCAACCGCGTCATCGCGGCCAAGGCCCAGACGATGGGCAAGACCTTCGAGGAGGTGGAGGCCGGGATGCTGGACCAGGGTTCGATCCGCGAGATGATCGCCCCGGAACAGCTGGCCGACATGATCCTGTTTCTGGCCTCGCCGCGCGGGCGCACGATCTCTGGTCAGGCGATCAGCGTGGACGCCGACCTTCAGGCCCTCGTCTGAGGTGCCCTTGTCTGAGGGCCTGTTCGCCGCCGCCGGCCCAAGCTAGAGTGACCCGAGCCTCCAACCGGAAAGCCTGACGCGATGAAGGACAGCCAGACCAGACCCGCCATGGCCGTCTCTGCCCGTGGCCTCACCAAATCCTTCGGCACCCTCAGGGCCGTTGACGGCATCGACCTCGACGTGCCCGAGGGCGAGATCTTCGCGATCCTCGGCCCCAACGGCGCGGGCAAGACAACGCTGATGCGGATGCTTGCCACGCTGATCGTGCCCGATGGCGGCTCGGCCACGATCCTCGGCCGCGACCTTGCGCGCGATCCCGCGGGCGTGCGCGGCGTGATCGCGCTGACGGGACAGTTCGCCTCGCTCGACGAAGACCTGACCGGACGGGAGAACCTGATCCTTCTGGCCCGGCTCTGGGGGTTTTCGCGGACGCAGGCCCTGGCGCGAGCGGTCGAACTCCTCGAAAGCTTTGATCTCGCGGACGCCGCATCCCGCCAGGTCAAGGATTATTCGGGCGGCATGCGGCGCAGGCTCGATATCGCGGCGTCGCTGATCGTGACACCGGGGGTTCTGTTCCTCGACGAGCCGACGACGGGCCTCGACCCCACGGCCCGGCAGAAGGTCTGGCGCCTGATCCGGCAACTGGCCGGCTCGGGCGTGACGATCCTGCTGACGACCCAATACCTCGAAGAGGCTGATCAGCTGGCCCGCCGCATCGCGGTGATCGACCATGGCCGCAAGATCGCCGAAGGCACGTCGCGCGAATTGAAGGCCGAGGTCGGCGCGGGCTTCCTGTCGGTGGCGCTGGCCGATCCGGGGGCACTTGACGCAGCGGCAAGCCTGCTGACCCGAACATTGGGCCACGAGGTGAACCGCAACGCCGAGGACACGCATCTGTCGGTCATGGCCGACAGCCCCGCCGCGGCCAATGCAGCACTTTCGGCCCTGATCGAGGCGGGTCATGAGGTGACGGATTTCGCCATGGGCGCGCCCTCTCTGGAGGAGGTGTTCTTCGCGCTGACCGGCCGCCCGCCCGAAGACACCGAAGGAGATGTGCCGTGACCAGCCCCTTTACCCGCGTCGAACGCCCCGCCCCGCCGGGCCCGCTGTCCAATGCGCTGACCTTCGGCTGGCGCGCGGTTCTGAAGTTTAAGCATGTGCCGGAACAATTGTTCGATCTGGTGATGACCCCGATCATGTTCACGCTTCTGTTCACCTTCGTCTTCGGCGGGGCACTGGCGGGATCGACGGGCAATTACCTGCAATATCTCTTGCCGGGTATCCTTGTTCAGACGGTCATGTTCAACGCGGTCTATTCGGGGATGGGCCTGTCGACCGACCTGTCGAAAGGCCTGTTCGACAGGTTCCGGTCGCTGCCGATCTGGTCGCTCGCGCCCTTTGCGGGGCTGATCGTGGGCGATTTCCTGCGCCACCTGATCGCGGGGGGGATCATCCTCGGGATCGGGCTCTTGCTGGGCTACCGGCCCGATGCGGGGCTGGTCGGGTCGCTGGCGGCCTTTGTGGTGCTGCTGGCGGTGGGGTTCGGGTTTGGCTGGTGCTTCATCGTGCTGGGGCTGTTGGTGCGCACGCCGACCACGGTGATGACCCTTGGCTTCACGGTGCTGTTCCCGCTGGTCTTTGCGTCGAACGTGATGGTCGATCCCGCGACGATGCCGGGCTGGCTCGAAACCATCGTTCAGGCTAACCCGGTCACCTGGATCGTCACCTCGGTGCGCGGGCTGATGGACGGCACGGTGACGGCGGGCGCGGTGGGCCTCGCGCTTCTGGTGCCGGCCGCCCTTGCACTGGTGCTGATGCCGTTGTCGCTGCGGCTATATCGCAGGCGCTAACCGCCGCCGGTCAGATCCTGCGGCGACCTCATCCCCGGGCGGCGGCCTCCGAAAGGCCCCGCAGATAGCCCAGCGCGAAGATGTGCCCGCTCATCGCGTAGCCGTCGTTCGACCCGCCGTTCGATCCCTCGTCACAGGCCAGTTGCGGCGCGTGATCGCTGCGCAGGGGGCCGTCATACCCGGTATCGACCAGCGCCCGGAACACGGCCCAGAGATCGGTCTGCCCGTCATCCGGGAATGTCTCGATGAAATCGTCCCAACTGCCGCGAATGTCGCGCACATGGACAAAGCCGATCCGCCCCTGCCAGCGGCGCACCAGCGCCGGGATGTCGTGGCCGGCCTCGGCGAAACATCCCATGCACAGCGTCATCGCATTGGCCGGGCTGTTCGACACCCCGAGGATCCGGTCGAAATCCTCGACGCTGCCCGCGATCCGCTGAAGGCCGCACAATTCGGGCAGGGGCGGGTCATCGGGATGCAGCGCCAGCCGCAGGCCCGCCGCCTCCGCCGCCGGGATCACATCGCGCAGGAACCGCTCGAGATTGTCCCACATCCGGTCGCGGGGGATCGGGTCTTCGTCGTGGCGCAGGTCGAGCCCGGCCATGTCGGCCATGCGAAAGCCGCTGGTCAGCGCGCCGCCCCGCGTGGGCCGGTCCATCGCGGTGCGCACCACCATCGCATCGTCAAAGACCTGCGGCATGAAGTTGTAGGCCACCACCTCGACCCCCAGCCGGCCCAGATGGCCGAGGATGCGCTTGTAGCCTTCGGTCTGCTCCTGCCAGCCCACCTTGCCCATCACGATCCGGTCGATGGGCGGGCCGGATTCAGCGATCGTCCATTTCAGGCCGAAACGTGCATAGCGGGCGGCGATCGCGTCGAGCGCCGCGCCGTCATCGGGCAGGCCGTCCATGTCGTAATGCACGGCCTCGTCAATGCCCAGCTGCCGCAAGAGCCGCAGGTTCGTGTCATCGGGCGGGTTCGCCACAAGGGTCAGGCGCATCGGCGTCTCCGGGACGGGTCGGACCTTCGGAACTTGCGGCGCGGCCGCGGGCCGAAACCGGCCGCGGGCGTCGGGTGAACCGCTGTCATCTTTGTGCTTCCGGACATGGGGGCCGATATGATTGCATGGCGCCATGTTGACCGGGGGCGGACCGGCGCGCAAGCTCTCGCATCCGCGCCTGACCAAGGAAAGACAGCACATGACCCGTGACCCCGGACTGACGGAAACGCGCCTGCCCACCGCGATCCCCACCCATCCCCTGCGGGTCTTCACGATGACGGGGGCGCGGCCGGGACCGATCCTTGCGGTGATCGGCGCAATCCACGGGGACGAGCTGGAAGGTCCGTTGACGATTTCCGCACTGATCCGCACCCTCGACCCGCAGGCTCTGGCGGGGCGGGTGATCTTCTGTCCCGTCGCCAATCCCGAGGCGGTGGCCGCCGCGCAGCGATGCTCGCCCTCGGATGGGCGCAACCTTGCCCGGTGCTTCCCCGGCGACCCCGATGGCAGCCCGACCGAGGTTCTGGCCGCGCTGATCGCGGCCCATGTGATCCGCCCGGCCGATGCGCTGATCGACCTGCATAGCGGCGGCGGTCCGATCCATTGCCCCGTCTTCGCGGGGTTTGGCGATGCGGCCGATACCGGGCCCGCCAGCGCCGCGATGGCGCGCGCCTTCGGGGCGCCCGTCATCTGGCGGCATCCCGCGCCCCTGCCGCCCGGACGCACCCTGTCCGAGGCGCAGGCGGCCGGCATCCCCGCGATCTATGTGGAGGCGGGCGGCGGCTCCGCGCCGTCACAGGATGTCCTGTCCCGTTACAGGGCGGGCGTGCTGCGGGTGATGGCGCATCTGGGCCATGTGACCGAGGCCCCCGAGCCACCCGGCAAGGCACCGGTTCTTGTCGCGGGCAGCGGCGATCTGGACAATGCGATCATGGCGCCCGTCTCGGGCCTGTGCCATTGCCGGGTCGAGTTGCTGGCCCCGGTGCGCAAGGGCGAGGTCTGTTTCGACATCACCGATCTGGACGGCACACACCTGGCCAGCGTGCCCGCGGAGGCCGATGGCGTCGCCATGTTCCTGCGCCGCGCCCGCTGGGTGGCAGAGGGCGATCTGCTGATGGCCAGCGCCGGCCTCGAGGGTTAGGTCACGCGCACCCGCCCGGGCGCGGCCCCGCGCGCGCCCACATCCGCGGCAAAGAGACGGCCGGCGTGGGGGTCGTCCGCGTCGTCGGACGCGGTGGTGATGAAGAGCGTCCGGTAATCCGGCCCGCCGAAGGCACAGCTTGTCACCAGAGGCGTCGGAAGGCGCACGCGGCCCCGCTCCTCGCCCTCGGGCGACAGGTGCAGCACACAGGCCCCGCCCCAGACCGCAAGCCAGATGTCGCCATCCGCATCGACGCACAGACCGTCTGGAAACTGTCCCTCCGGCACCGAGCACAGCGCGCGCCGCCCCCCGATGGCGCCGGTTTCGGGGTCATGCTCCAGCAGGTCGAGACGGTGGGTCACCGAATCCACGTAATACATCCGGCGGCGATCCGGGCTCCAGCCGATGCCGTTCGACATCGAGACCCCGGGCAACGCAAGCGCGAAGCCCCGGCCCGGATCATGCCGCCACAGCCCGCAACCGAAATGCCCCTCCGCCGTGGCGGTGCCGACCCAGAACCGCCCCGCATGGTCGGGCTTGCCATCGTTGAACCGTCCCGGCACGCCCGGTGGCAGGGCCGCCACGTGCCGCAGATCGCCATCCTGCTCCACGATCACGAGCGCCTGCCCCATCGCCAGAAGGATGTCGCCCTCTTCGGTCAGGGCGGCACAGCCGGGCGCGTCGGGCAGGTCGCGCCATGTCGTCTCGCCCGTCGCGATATCGGTCGTATAAAGGCGGCAAAGGTGGATATCTATCCAGTGCAGGCGCAGGCGGTCCATGTCCCAGACCGGCCCCTCGCCCAGCCCTGCGCGGATCGTTCCCACCGTCCGGACGGCCGGGTCCGTCATGGCACATGGCTCCCTTCTTCGTGACCGCGCCAGAGTGGCCGATTTCGCATGATCCGCCAAGCGGGTCCGCCTTGAGTTTCCCCAAGCCGCCGCCTAGGCTTTGCCGGAATTGGATCGGAAGGAGCCCTGATGGCGCAACACGGCCTCTACCAGCGCCACGCGGGTTTTCTGCCCGTTCCGGGGCGGGACCGGGCGATCGACCTTGGCCAGGGCTTCACCCCCCTGGTGCGCAGCCGGTCCATCGGGCCCGGCGCCGGCATCCCCGACCTGCGCTTCAAGATGGAACAGCTGAACCCGACCGGCTCCTACAAGGACAGGTTCGCGGGGCTTGCCGTGGGCGAGGCACTGTCGGGCGGAGCCACGGCCTGCATTGCCACATCCTCGGGCAATACGGGTGCGGCACTGGCCGCCTTTGCCGCTTCGGCGGGGCTGGATTGCGCGCTTTACGTCTCGGAAAACGCGCCCGAGGGCAAGCTCGCCCAGATGCTGGCCTATGGCGCGCGGGTCTTCCGGGTGGACCGCTTCACCATCGACCCCGAAGAAAGCCGCGCGATTTCGGAATTGCTGGAACGCGAGGCGGCGGCCCGTGGGCTGACCCTGTTCATCACGGCCTATGCGATCTGCCCCGGCCCGATGGAGGGCATCAAGACCATCGCCTATGAACTGCACGCGGATGCCCCCGATGCGGCCGATGTCTTCGTGCCCGTGGGCGGCGGCGGTCTGCATGTGGCCATCGCGCGCGGCTATGACGATCTGCGCGGCGCCCGGACCATCGCGGCAGGGCCGCGGATCCATGCCGTCCAGCCGGCGGGCAACGACACCGTCGCCACTCCGCTGCGGCGGGGAGCGCGCGAGGCTCGGCCCGTCGACACCTCGACCACGATCAGCGGGCTTGGCGTCGGCTTCATCCTCGACGGGCACGAGGTGATCCGCCATGCGCGCGCCACCGGCGGCCAGGGCCACCTGATTGACGAGGACGAGATCCGCGCCGTGCAACGCAGGCTCGCACAGGAGGAAGGGATCCTCGTCGAACCGGCCGGCGCCGTCAGCGTTGCGGGCGCGCTGGCCGCCGCGCGAGAAGGCCAACTTGCTGGCGACAGGCCGGTGGTCTGCATCCTCACGGGACACGGCTTCAAGGATCCGGGCACGATGCGGTCCATGGGCGGCGAGGCCGCGCGGATCGGGCGATCCGACCTGCCCGGCACCTTCGCCCCCGCCATGGCAGAGACCCCATGACACAGGGCCCCGTGGTTCTGGTCACCGGGGCTGGCACCGGGATCGGCGCGGCCACCTGCCGCCGCCTTGCGCGGGACGGCGCCACGATCGTGTTGTGCGGGCTGGAGGCCGCGCCTCTTGGCAACCTGGCCGAAGAGATCGGGGCAGCCGGCACGACGGCGCTGCCGGTTCCGATGGATGTCACCGATCCGGCCGCGCGGGCAGCCCTCTTCGAGACGATCGCGCAGCGGTTCGGCCGGCTGGATCTGCTGGTCAACAACGCGGCGATCATCGGACAGGCCGCGATGGCCCCTGCCGAGGCGCAAAGCCTCGAGCATTTCGAACGCATCGTGAGCGTCAACCTGACCGCCGCCTTTGCCATGTCGCAACTGGCCTACCCTCTGTTGCGCGACAGCGGCGGGTCGATCGTCAATGTCTCGTCCGTGGGGGGGAGCGCGGCACAGTTTCACGCCGCCGCCTATTGCGCCACGAAAGCCGGGATCGACGCGCTGACCCGCAGCCTTGCGCTGGAATGGGCCGGGGCGGGGATCAGGGTCAACGCCGTCGCTCCGGGCGATATCCGCACCGAAACGACCGATGCGCTGAAATCCGGCTGGCAAAGCGGCGAGACGCCGAAATCCCCCTATGTTCGGACAACGCCCCTCGGCCGCCCCGGCACGCCCGAGGAAATGGCCGAAGTCATCGCCTTTCTCGCAAGCCCCGCGGCAAGTTTCGTCACCGGCGAGGTGCTGCGCGCCGATGGCGGGTTCCTTCTATACTGACGCCTCCATTAGGTCGGGCAGCAGGTCCCGTGCGCAATCACGGACCTGCGCGACCATCTCGGGCGTGGCGCCGGAATAGGGCCAGAGCAGATCAGGCCCGACCGGCCCCCAGCCGCCCGCCGCCGCCATCGCCTTGTCGAGGGCTGCATCCGACAGGCCGTGGTCGCGGGCGAGCGGGATCATCGTGGCATGCAGGAACCGCCGGAACCGCGCCTCGAGGTCGAGCGCGGCCTCAGGGTCGGTCTCGATCATCTCCCACTGGCGCACGGCGCCTTGCGGCGACAGGCACGCCACGTTGGAATAGGCCCCGTCCGCGCCAAGAGGCTGCCCGAAGGCCACCGTGTGACCCGCGACAAAGACCGACATGTCACCGAGCATCGCGCGCCGCTGCGCATACCAGTCGGCGTCCCCGCCCGCGACCTTGACGCCGACAAGCGACGGCCTGCGCAAGGCGGCGATCCCCGGCACGTCAAGCCGGACCTTGGCCGTCGGCGGGTTGTAGAGGATCAGGGGCAGGCCATCCGACGCCTCGATCATGCCGTCGATGAACCGGCCCTGCTCTTCGGCCGAGGGCGGCCACCAGTCGGGCAGCGTGATCTGGGCCGCGACCGCCCCGCTGCCCGCGATCCGGGCCAGACGCGCACGCGCCACGCGCGGGTTCGAATTGCTGACCCCGATCTGGACGGGCACGCCTGCCCGGCCCGCCCGCGCCAGCACCAGATCGGTGATGGCGTCGAATTCGGCCTCGGTCTGGTTGAAGAATTCGGCCGCCGTGCCGTTGGTATAGATGCCCGCGACGCCCGTGCCGCAGAGGATGTCGACCAGTTCGCCGAGCGCACCCATGTCGATGCCGTCGCCCCCCGTGACAGGCAGGATGACGGCGCCCCAGATGCCGCGGGGCCGGAAGGACGACATCTCAGATCTTGCCTTCTGCGCGCAGCTCGGCCTCGAGCCGGGCCTTGTAGGCGGCCTTGGACGCCTCGTCGATCCGCGCGCTCTCGCCGAAATAGACGAAACCCAGCGCCCGCCGCGACCGGGTTGGCGACCGGTTCGGCCCGGCCCAGTGGATGACATGGGCGTCATGCATGAGGAACGTGCCCGCATCGCCCGGAAAGGCCACGGTGTTGGCCTTGTCGTCCTCGGTGCCGAAATCCGTGAGCCCTTGCGAGAACCCCAGCACGTTCGACCGGCCATGCGGGCGGAACCCGCCGGCCTTGTGCGAGCCGCGCACATAATGGATGCAGCCGTTTTCCTCGTCCACCGGCTCGAGCGCGAGCCAGCCCGTCACCGCCTTGCAGGGCGCAAGGTGGAAGTAGTAGCCATCCTGATGCGGCGGCGTCGGCTGACCGATCCCGGCGGGCTTGTTGAAATATTGCAGGTTCTGCGGCACGGCGCGTTCCCCCATCACGGCCGAGGCCAGATCGCGGATCACGCTGTCCTCCATCAAGTCGCGGAAATAGGCGTCATAGACCGACAGCTTCTGCATCTGCTTGAGCGTGCCGCGATCCGCCTTGTCCTCGAAATAGACCTCTTCCTTCGGCATGGCGGGCATCACCTCGGCGATGTAGCGGTCAAGCTCGGCGTTGATCTCGGCCATCTTGTCCGCATCGAACAGTGGCCGCAGCGCGACATAGCCCTCTTCGGCAAAGCCCGCCGCGAGGTCGTTGAAATCAAGTTTGGGCATCTCTTCCTGTCTCCCCTGCATGAGGAATACCCAAGCACGAATCCACCTCTCCCGCCCCATCAGAGTTGCGACGAAAGGCTAGGAATTCCGACGAAGCAGGCGCAGAGTTGCGCCCATGACAGAGGATCTGCGCATCACCGCGCTGTTGCGCCATGCCTATGGCCGGTTCGACAGGCGCCTGCCCATCGGCCCGGTGACCTGGCCGTTCCATGATCTTCTGTGGATTCATCAGGGCCGTGCGCGGATCGTGTTCGAGGATGGGACGGCGGTCGACCTCGCCGCCCCGGATGGCATCCTGATCCTGCCCGGCACGCCCTTTTCGGGGCAGGCCATCGGCGGGGCGGCCTCTGCCTCTGTCTGCCATTTCGAATGCGACGGCGTGGCCTGGCCGGGCCATCTGCACCCCGTCGAGGCGGAAAGGTTCGATCTTCAGGCGCTGGTCCGGCTGGCGCTCAGGCTGGCCGCCGAACAGCCGCAGGCCAAGGCGCGGCGGATCCGGCTTCTGGGGGCGATCCTCGACGGATTCGCTCCCGAGGGTGGCGCGGCGGACCTGCCCCCCAAGGCCCGCCGGCTGGCGCGGGCCTGGGATCAGGCCGACCTGACCCTGTCCCGGATCCGGAGCCTTGCCGATGTCGCGGCCCTGATCGACCTTCGGGAAAGCGCGTTCCGGACGCTGCACCGCGAGGTCCACGGCACCTCTGCCGGGGCGCATCTGCGCGAATTGCGCCTCGCCCGGGCCGAGGCGCTTCTGGCCACGACGGGGCTGACGCTCGGGGAGATCGCGAAACGGGTGGGCTATGGCCATGCCGAGACGCTCAACGCCGCCTTCCGGCAGTCCCGGGGCATGACGCCCGGCGCCTTCCGCCGCCATGCGCAGCCCTTCGCCTGAGCCGTTCAGGCCAGACGCGAAAACCCCGCATGACAGACCGGCCCCTCGAGCAGCGTCGCCGGATCGCGCCCGTTCTCGCATTCCGCGATCAGCGCAAAGACCGGGTCGAGCGCGTCGAAATATCGATCCACCACCTCGGGCCGGTGTTCGGTGCACACATAGACGCTGGTGCCCGCGAGGTAGCCCGCCTTGAGCATCTCCTGCGCGATCAGCGTCTTGTAGATCAGCGCCCTGTCGCCCGGGAAGTCGAACCCCGTCAGCGCCGGCAGGCCGCAGGTGCGGATCGAAAGGCTATGGGCCGAGGCAAGTTCCTGCCAGCGGCGGGTGATATCGCGCCCCGTCTCGGTGATGACCTCCCAGGACCGGCAGGCCTCCATCGCATCAAGCGTGGCGAGTGCTGCCACCGGGCCGATCCTTTCGGTCCAGAAGGTGGAACTGATGAAGGTCGATTGCGCGGCCTCCATCACCGCGCGGCGCCCGATCACGGCGGTGATCGCATAGCCGTTGCCCAGGGCCTTGCCAAAGACCGCGAGGTCGGGGTCGACACCGTAAAGCTTGTGCAGCCCGCCAAAGGCCTGCCGGAACCCGGAGGTGCATTCGTCGAAAATCAGCACGATCCCGCCCGCATCGGCCAGTTCCCGCAACGATTGCAGAAACCCCGGCGCGGGATCGGCGCTGCGCGACACCTCCATCTTGATGACGCCGATCGGGTGTTCGGCGATCAGTGCGCGCAGCGCGTCGAGGTCGTTATAGGCAAAGGGAAAGACGGTTCCGGTCAGATCACGCGGCACACCCGCCGGATCGAGGCCCGGCAGAAGATGCCCGTCGAGGCCCGCCGCATCGCCCAGATTGGCGGCCAGATACCAGTCGTGCCAGCCGTGATAGCCGCAGATCGCGACGCCATCCCGCCCGCTGGCCGCGCGCGCGATGCGGATGGCGATGGCATTGGCCTCTCCGCCCGAGCGGGCAAACCGCGCCATGTCGGCCCAGGGGTGCAGCGCCACCAGCCGTTCGGCCAGGGCCACCTCTTCGGGGGCGTTCAGCGTCGACATGTTGCCCGCTTCGATCACCCCGCGCACCGCGGCATCGACCGAAGGGTGGCCATAGCCCAGCGTGTTGGTCCCCACGCTCATCAGCGACATGTCGGTGAGGGGGCGATCCTCCAGATCCCAGACCGTCACGCCGGAGGCGCGGGAGAAATAGGCAGGCCAGATGTCGGGCAGATGCATCTCGGGCCGTTTCGACAACAGCATGTTGCCGCCGGGGATGACCGATTTCGCCCGCGTCCAGAGGTCTTGTCCCTTGTGCATCGCCTGCTCCCTGCGCCATTGTTATCATGTTATGATGCTAACATGATCTCTGGCAAGGTGCCGCGATGACCGATCCCCACTGGACCCCCACCCCCCTCGACACGCGGATATGGGAGGAAGAGCTGGCCGATTTCGTCCCCGAGACGGTTTTCGACGTGCACACCCATCTGCATGACTGGCAGCACTACACCGATCCGGACAAGGCGAGAGGCCCCTATGCCGCCACGATCGGCGCGCATTTCCCGCGCGCCGATCGCGCCGTCGCCGATGCGGTCGACGCCGCCCTGATGCCCGGGCGCAAGGTCGGCCGGCTGGCCTTTCCCTACCCCTACCCCCGGCCCGTCGATATGGGTGCCGCCAACGCCCATGTCGCGGCCGAGGTCGCGGGCGCGCCCGGCTCGGCGGGCCTCATGCTCGTCCAGCCCGAGACGCCGCTGGACGTGATCCGCGACACGTTGGCCCGAACGGGGATGATCGGGCTGAAACCCTATCTCGTCTATGCACGCGGCGCGCCGCCCGCCGAGGCGCGGATCACCGATTTCCTGCCCGAACGCCAGATCGCGCTCGCGGACGAGCTGGGCCTGATCATCATGATGCACCTGTCGAAACGCGATGCCGTGGCCGACCCCGACAACATCCGCGACCTGCGCGACCTGACCGACCGCTACCCGGGCGCCAAATGGTGCCTCGCCCATTGCGCGCGCAGTTATTCCGCCTGGGCGATCGAGGCCGCGGCCCGCCACCTGCGCGGCATCCCCAACATCTGGTACGACACCTCGACCGTCTGCGAGGCCGACGCGCTGGACGCGCTCTATACCGGCGTCGGCGTCGATCGGGTCATGTATGGCAGCGACGACCTGATCGGCCCGATGCGCGGCAAATACATCGCCTTCGGCCGGGCCTGGAGCCTGCTGCACCCCGGCAATCACAGCCTCAGCCTCGGCCACTGCCTGCCCGACATGACCTATATCCGCTACGAACAACTCCGCGCCATGAAACGCGGCGCCCGCCAGATCGGCCTGTCGGACGCACAACGTCGTGCGCTGTTCCACGACACCGCCCGCGCGTTGGTCGATTCAGTGGCGCAGTCCTAGTGTTTGTCGCCTGACACAGGATGGTCGTGGAAAGGCGATCGGGGAGGCTTGAGGCCCGCAGTCCGAGCGAGTACATCAGATGACCGCAGGCACCCCGAAATGCACATGGCTTGGAACCGGGTTCCATAAGGAGACAAATGCAAGGTAATGATTTGTGACAGTCGCTGCACTCACGCCAGCACGAAGCGCAAATTGGGGGTAAAGGCTTCTCTCTCGCTTAGTCACGCTTGCTGCCTGAGAGTTGAACAAGCAGTAGCTTTGTATATGCATGTGCTTCTTGCAACGCCTTGTGACTTGGTAAACCGCTCTCAGCTTCGTCAACTAAAATGTCGCACCGGTTCATGGCGTCTTGCGCAGCTGAGTAGACACTATCTCGGTGTAACAAAGCATCTGCAAGGGCGGACATTCTGTCGCGTTTTTGTGTGTAATCAGAGTGCAAGTCCTCACGCTGTTGTTTATTTGAAACCGACCAATGGTGGTGGATCTTTTTGGCCGACGTGAGCAAATTGGACGAGGCATCGCATAACCGCTTCTGGCTTGCCTTGAGTGGGTCGTCATCAGAGGCTTCAAATGCCGCTAACCTACCTTGATCCTCCGCCCAAAGCGTATAGGGCGCAAGAAAGATAAGTCGAAAAAGCAATATTATAGCTACAATGATAATTGTTGCCCACGCGACGTATATTACCGGAGCACTGTCTCCCCAAATGGCTGTAGAAAAGAGCGCCATGAGAGACGTGATGATCCCGAAGATAGTCCAACTTGGGCCAAATGCCTTTTTGAAAATCCGCTTCAAGTATTCCATGCGTCAATGCTAACTCCAGTCATTCAGTCACTCAATCGCAAGCTTGCGACGTTCCAACAAGAAGCAGCGGTCATGCGACATTATCGCGTTTCTCGAAGGCTGGCTTTGGGTCGAATCAAATCACTCGACTGGGGATGCCAGACCCAGCTCTATGAACCACACCTGCATCACAGAACTACCGCTCATAGCAGTCAAGATGGCAACTGCTTTTCAGTCCACCTCCCCCGCGACGCAAAGCGCGCGCAGCGGGTAGGCTGGAACCCCTCTTCAGGCGTGGCCCTAAAGATCGGCCAAGAACCCGATCTCGGCCAAGCCGTTCTCGTCGCGGAAGGTGCGGTAGGCGGATTTGAGCGCGGCTTCCGCTTCTGGCGTTTCGTAATTGTCGAACGGCTTGCGGCAATAGCCGGCGTCGGCGCCCTGCCACGCCATGATCCGTTTAACCGCCGACATCGGATATTGTTTCAGCGTGAAGAAGATGATGGCATTGGCCTTGTCCTGCAGCGCCTTGGCATCCGCGATCCGGCCCTCGGCCATCGCCGCCACAAGGTCTGCGTAAAGTTCGGGGATGATGTTGTAGAACGACCCGATCAGCCCGTCCGCGCCGAAGGCCAGACCCGACATGGCCATTTCGTCGGCGCCGGAAAAGACCCGGAAATCGGGGCCGATCTCGGTCTTGATACGGCCGATCTCGAAATGGGTGGGGGCGGTGTATTTCACCCCCTCGATCCCCGGCATGGCCGCCAGCCGCGCCAGCAGCTCGAACCCGATCTCGCCCGCGAGCGCGATCTTGTAGACCACCATCGGCAGCGACGTGGAGGCCGTGACATCAGCATAATAGTTGGCGACCTGATCGGGCGTGAAGGGCCAGTAGATCGGCGGCACCGACGAGATGGCATCGGCGCCCGCGGCCTCGGCCTGACGGGCGAGCGCGATGGTGTGGTAGGTGCTGATCGCGCCCACATGGACCATGACCGGAATACGGCCCGCGACCTCCGCGCAGACGGTCTCGACCGCGCGCATCCGTTCTTCGGGGCCCATCATGAAGCCTTCGCCGGTGGAGCCGGTGAGATACAGCCCGTCGACGCCGCGCGCGACCAGCGACGCGGTGATGCCCCGCAACAGCCCCTCGTTGAGGGTTCCGTCAAGGTCGAACGGCGTGACAAGGGCGGGGATCACGCCCTTGAAATCGTGGATCGCATATTTCGCCATTTCAGTGGGCTTTCGGTTCTGGGCGGTCATTCCGCCAATGGTTGATCGATCAGGTGGCAGGCGGCCATGTGCTCCCCCTTGGCCGACCTGAAGCGGCGCAACTCGGGCACCTCGGTCCGGCAGCGATCCACCGCATAGCGGCAACGCGGGTGGAACGGACAGCCCGATGGCGGGTTCATCGGGCTGGGCACGTCGCCCTGAAGCACGATCCGCCGGGATTTCTTGTCGAGATCGGCCACCGGGATGGCCGACAACAGCGCCTCGGAATAGGGATGCAGCGTGTTGGCATAGAGATCCTCGGCGTCGCACAGCTCGACGATCTTGCCCAGATACATCACCGCGATCCGGTCGCAGAGGTATTCGGTCACGCTCAGGTCATGGGTGATGAAGACGTATGTGAGGTTCTTCTCGCGCTTCAGCTCCATCAGCAGTTCAAGGACCTGCGCCTGGATCGACACATCAAGCGCGCTGACCGCCTCGTCGCAGACGATCAGTTCCGGCTCGATGCTCAGCGCGCGGGCGATGCCGATCCTCTGGCGCTGACCGCCGGAAAATTCGTGGGGATACCGGTCCATCGCCTCGCGGCGCATGTTCACGGCCTCCAGCAGGTCGCCCACGATGCGGCGTCGTTCAGCGCGGGACTTGACCCCGTAGTGACGCAACGGATCCTCGAGCGAGCCGAAGATGGTGAAGGCCGGGTTCAGCGAGGAATGCGGATCCTGGAACACGATCTGAAGCCGCTTGCGAAATGTGAACAGCCCCGCATCGTCAAGCGTGGTCAGTTCGGTCTCGCCGCCCTCGCCCGAATAGGTGACGGTGCCCTGCGTCGCGCGGACAAGCTGAAGGATCGCCTTGCCCAGCGTCGTCTTTCCGCAGCCGCTTTCACCCACAAGGCCCAGAACCTCGCCGCGATAGACATCGAGATCGACCCCGTCGACCGCGCGCACATGGCCCGTCACGCGCTTGAACACGCCCGTCCTGACGGGAAAATGCACCTGCACGTCGCGCAGTTTGAGGATCGGGTCACTCGGCTGCATCGGCCGCAAACTCCTCGTATCTCCAGCACATCACCCGGTGGTCGGGGCCGACATGGGTCTCTGCCGGCATCTCGTCGCAAGCCCCGATCCGATAGGCGCAGCGATCGGCGAACTGGCACCCCTTGGGGCGATTGTAGGGATCTGGGGTCTGGCCGGGGATCGCCTTGATCTGCTGGTTCTTGCCGCGACCAAGAACGGGGATCGAATCCATCAGGGCGCGTGTATAGGGATGCACCGGACTACGCAGGACCTTGCCCACCGGCCCCGCCTCCACGATGTTGCCCATATACATGACGGCCACGTCATCGGCGAGTTCGGCCACCACGCCCATGTCATGGGTGATCAGCATGATCGCCGTGCCGTGATCGCGCTTGAGCGTGTCCATCAACTCGAAGATCTGGGCCTGGATCGTGACATCGAGCGCGGTCGTCGGCTCGTCCGCGATCAGGATGCGGGGGTTGCACGACATGGCGATGGCGATCATCGCGCGCTGGCGCATGCCGCCCGAATAGAGGTGGGGATATTCGTTGACCCGCCGCTCGGGCAGCGGGATGCCCATGGAGCGCAAGAGGTCGATCGCCTTGGCATGCCTTTCGGACCGCCCGAGGCCGGTGTGGTATTTCAGCATTTCCTTGATCTGGAACCCGATGGAATAGACCGGGTTCAGCGCCGTCATCGGGTCCTGGAAGATCATCGCGATCTCCTTGCCGCGGATGGCGCGCATGCGCGCGCCGTCGCGGGGCAGCTGGTCGATGCGGACCGGCCCGTCGGGGCCGTGATAGGTGACCTCGCCCTCCTCGATCCGGCTCAGCGTCGGCAAGAGCTGCATGATCGAGGCGGCCGTCACGCTCTTGCCGCAGCCGCTTTCGCCGACGATGCAGAGCGTCTTGCCCTGCCGGATTTCGAAGGACACGCCATCGAGCGCGCGATTGCAGCGGTTGTTGGTGTAGATATAGGTCTTGAGGCCCTTCACCGTCAGGGCGACGTCGTTCTTCATCGCCCCTATCCCTGCTGCGACGGATCGGTCGCGTCGCGCAACCCGTCTCCGATGAAATTCACGCTCAGCACGAAAAGCGAAATCGTGACGCCGACCGGCAGCCAGATCCACCAGTTCTGCTCGAGCACCCGCAGATCCTGCGCGGCGTTGAGGATGTTGCCCCAGGTCGGAAGCGACAGCGGCACGCCCAGCCCCAGAAAGCTCAGCCCCGCCTCCTGAAGGATGAAGGCCGCAGTCGACAGCGTGATGTTGACCATGATTGGCCCCAGGGCATTGGGCAGCATGTGCTTGTAGGCGATCCGCGCGGGGCCAAGGCCAAAGCTGCGCAGCGCCTGGACATATTCCTCCTCGCGGATCGACAGCATCCGCGCCCGCGCCATCCGGTAGATGCCGCCCCAGCCCGTCAGCGTGAAGATCACGATCAGGTTGACAAGCGACTGACCAAGGATCGCGACCAGCAACAGCACGAGGATGATCTGCGGAAACGACATGAAGATTTCCGAAATCCGCATCGCGATCCAGTCGAGCCAGCCGCCCACATAGCCGGAATAGACGCCGATGATCACGCCGATCACCGCCGACAGGAGCGCGCTGCCCAACCCCACGAGGATCGAGATCCGCCCACCGTAAAGGACGCGCGCAAAGACATCGCGCCCGGTCTTGTCGGTGCCGAACCAATGCTCGGCCGACGGCGGCCTTGCGATGGCGCGCAGGTTGGGCGAGGTCGGGTCATGCTGCGCGATCCAGGGCGCGAACAGGCTCATCAGGCAGATGATCGCGAAGATCACGAAGCCGATCACGGCCAGCCGGTTGTTCAGGAACTTGGACAGGAACCGCCCGCCACCCTGCGCCTTGCCCTGCTGGGACGCCTCGCGGTCGCGGATGCGGTCGAACTGCGCGTCGCGTCGGGTGCGCGGGCGGGTGCCGGGGCGGGTCACGGGCATGTCGGACATGATCCTAATCCCCCAGCCGGACGCGCGGGTCGATGATCGCGGTCAGAAGATCGACGATCAGGCTCGCGATCAGGACCGCAAGCACCGAGAAGAGCGCCACCATCATAACCAGCGGATAATCCTGGCTGCGCACGGCGGCCACGAATTCCTTGCCGATGCCGGGCCATTGAAAGACCTGTTCGATGATCACCGAGCCGCCGATCAGCACCGGCAGGCGAAAGCCGATCAGCACGATCACCGGCGTCAGCGCGACGCGAAAGCCGTGCAGGATGTTGACGCGCCATTCGGGCATGCCCTTGGACCGCGCCGTGCGGATGAAATCGCGGCTGAGCGCATCCAGCATGGAGGACCGCGCATAGCGCATCACACCCGCCGTCATCATGATCGACAGAACCAGGGCGGGCATGATCAGATGCGGCAGCCTGTCCCAGAAACTGTCATAACCGGGCAGGATCCGCCCGCCCACGGGCAACCAGCCCAGGTTGAGCGCGAAGACGAGGATCGCCACGAGGCCGAAGAAGAATTCGGGGATCGAGACACCGAGCATGCCCACCACCGTCAGGCTCTGATCGGTGAGGCTGCCGCGGGTCAGCGCGCTGATCGTGCCGAGGATGGAGCCCAGCACCGTCGAGATCAGAAGTGCCGCGAAGGACAGCTCGAGCGTGGCGGGAAGCCGGTCGAGAAAAATCTTCGAGATCGGCACGCCGCCGGCCAGGCTGTAGCCGAAATCGCCCTGAAGAACGCCGGTGATCCAGATCCAGTAGCGCACGAGGAAGGGCCGGCCAAGACCAAGACTTTCGCGCAACTCCTGAAGACGCTCTTCGTCCATCGAACTCAACGCGTCGGGCGGAATCATGTGGGAGACGGCATCGCCGGGCGTCAGTTCCAGACCGAGATAGATCAGAAAGCTGATAGCGATCGCCATCGGGATCAGGGTCAGCAATCTGCGCGCGATGTAGGTGAGCATGTGCCTCGGGGATCAATGGTCGCGTTGGGTCAAACGGGGGAGCGGCGAGACCGCCGCTCCCCCTGTCATCGTATCACACTCTATCGCGGATCACTCGCGCGGGAACTGGTTGATCCAGAACATCCGGGTATAGGGGATGTTCACCGGCGTCACGGTCATGTGCTCCATCTCTTCGAGGGCGGGCACGTCGGTGGCGTTCTTGGTATAGCCGAAATCGGCGCGGAAGGCCGCGGCGTTGCGGATCAGGTTGGCGTCCCCGTCAGCCGAAGGCAGCGCGATGATGCGGTCGATCTGGGCCACGCCCCTGTGATAGTCGGGGAACGGCACCAGGGTGGTGAACTCGTTCATCCGCGCCTCTTCGATCATGAAGGGACCCGACCCGACAGGCTTTTGCCAGAACTCGTGCTGCTGGATTTGCAGCGGATCGACGCCCTCCAGATGGGCCTTGGGAAGCGGCGCGAACTGCGCGAACGACATCAGCATGTTGGGGTCGATCGTCGCGAAGGTCAGCGTGACCGTGCGGCCATCGACGGCGATGCCGCTCATGCTGTCGGCCTCACCGGCCTTGAAGGCCTCGGCCCCTTCGATGCGCGAGATCGTCGTCGCCAGAAGCGGCTGCACGATCGGCGCAAGCGCTGCGGTCTCGATGCTCCAGACCACGTCCTCTGCCGTCAGGTCCGATCCGTCATGCCACTTGAGCCCTTCCTTCAGGGTGAAGGAGAAGGTCAGGCCATCGTCGCTGACCTCGTAGCTTTCGGCCAGCTCGCCGCCGATCGGCGTCAGCGATCCGTCGGCCTCGAGGATCGTGTCGAAGGCATAGCGGCTGTGCACCCAGATGCCGAGGTTCTGCCAGGGCAACTCGAAGAACTGCATGGGCGCGGCGTTGGTATAGGCCACGCGCTCGCCGTCCTCGTTGGGCTCGACCGTCCAGTTGATGACGTCCGAGTTGTAGCTGTATTGCTCGTTGCCGTAGGGCGCGCCGTTGCGGCTGATCCGGTCGCTCTCGAAGATATAGAGCTGCTGGTAATAGAGCGGCAGGATGTAGACGTTCTCGTTGACGATGCCTTCCATCTGCTGATAGCCGGCGCGCTGCTCCTCGGGGTCGACGGTGCCGTTGACCTGTTCGACAAGGGGAAGCATCTCTTCCACCGTCGGGATCATCGGCATCTCGCCTTCGGCAAAGCGGTTGAAATATTCCTGGTTCGCGATTGCCGCGCGGGCCCCGTAGAGAAGGTCCCATTCGACCCCGGACGGGCCATCGACCGGATCGGCAGGCGGCGCGGTGATCTGCGCGCCCACATCGCCCTCGAGCAGGCGATAGGTCATGTTGATGCCCACATCGGCAAGCTGCGCCTGCACCACGGCCATGAAATCGGCCGTCAGCTGGTCGGGATAGTAATAGACCATGTCAAGCGTCCGGCTGCCGTCCCACCCGGCCTCGGCCAGCAATTCCCGCGCCCTGTCGGGGTTGTAGGAATAGCTGTTCATCTCGTCGGGATAGTTGTTCGGATCCGAGGTCAGACCCACCGCCGGAATGGCGGCACCCTCGAACAGCGTCTCGGCGATCGTCTCCATGTCGATCGCATAGGCGATGGCCTGCCGCACGCGCGGGTCGGACAGCTCGCTTTCGTTGATCGGCTGCGCCCAGGCGCCTCCGGCTGCGCAAGCCGCGATCAAGGCCGCGGCAGATGTGTTGAGAAGTTTGTTCATGCGTTTCCCCTGTTGTCGTTCGTCATTGTCGGCATGCCGGCCAAGGCCGGTCTTTCCGCCTTATTGACCGGGGCATACGCACCCGGAATTGCAGGCCTTTCCCGGCCTTGCCGATCACATCGACACGGCCGGCACCCTCCCGAACCAGGCTTGTGCTCCTCCGGCAGGGCCCTCGCCGGTGCGCCTTGCGGCAGCGTTGACAGGCGAAGATATCCTATTAACATAACAACATGGCATTTCAGGCTGAGTCAAGGATGTTGTACCCGTCTGAATGCCGGTCGAAGCCCGGCCTCGACGGCCGCGCAGACCAGACGGGGGATCAATGACTTCTCACTTGCGCAGCGTCCTGATCATCGGGGCCGGGGGGATCGGACGGCGCCATATCATCGGCTACCGGCAGACCGGGCGGGCCCGGCTGACCATCGTGGAGCCCGACGCGGCCAAACGCGCCGCGATCGTCTCCGAATTCCGCCCCGAAGCGGCCTTTGCCGAGCTTGGGGAGGCCGACCCCGCCTCTCATGACCTTGCCGTGATCTGCGCGCCGGCCAACCATCACGTGCCGATCATGCGGGCCTGCCTCGAGGCGGGCCTGCCGTTTCTGGTGGAAAAGCCGCTCGCCGTGACCGAAGATGGCGTCGACGAGGTCATCGCCGAGGTCGAACGCGCGAACCTTCTGGCCCGGGTCGGCTATATCCGGCGGATCGCCCCGGAAATCATCAACCTGCGCAGGCAGATCGAGGACGGCAAGATCGGCACGCTCAAGCTGGCCTATCTCAATTCCTCGCAGGAATTCCCGAAATACCGCCCCGATTTCCAGCGCACCTATTATGCCCGGCCCGAAATGGGGGGTGGCGCGATCCTCGATGCGGCAAGCCACAGTTTCGACCTTCTGATCTCGATCATGGGTCGGCCGGTCACGGTGGGCGCGATGTATGACAGGCTGGCCCTGCAAGGGACCGAAACCGAGGACACCTGCCTCATCTCGATCCGGTTCGAAAGCGGCGCGATGGCGAACCTGACGATCAACCAGTTCCAGAAGCGCAATGTCGCCAATGCCGAGTTCATCGGCACGAAGGGCAACCTCAAGCTGGAACACGCGAAACTCAGCTTTGCCGATGACGACAGCGGGCATTGGTCGGAACAGCGCGATTTCATGGAAGGGATGATCCCGATGGAGGCGCATCAGGCCCGTTTCGCGCTTCAGGCAGAGGCCATGCTCGACGCGCTCGACAATGTGGCCGATCCCTTGGCCACCTTGCAGGATGCCCGCATCAACCTTGCCCTTGCCCTTGCCGCCAAACGATCCTGGATCGAGCGGCGCTTCATCGAACTGGAATGAACATGCAGACCCTTTTTTCCATGCGCGGCAAGACCGTCCTGATCGTGGGCGGCGCGGGCTATCTGGGCCTCCCGGTCTGCGAGGCCCTGCGCGCGCAGGGCGCCTCGCTGGTCATCGCCGATCAACATGCGGGCCGCCTGGCCGAGGCGCGCGCCACGCTGGACGCACAGCCCGGCGAGGGCGAGGTGACGACGCGCCCGGTGGATATGGGCGACGAGGCGTCGATCCTGGCCTGCGTGGACAGCTGCGCCACGCTGCACGGTCTTGTCATGGCGACGGCCGGGTCGAGCAATACCCATTTCGACGCGCTGACGGCCGAGCAATATGACCGGTCGAACCGGATCAACCTGACAGGCACCTTCGTGCTGGCCCGCGCGGCGGCGGCGAAAATGACCGAGGGCGGCGCGATGGTGTTCTATTCGTCGATGTATGGCACCGTGGCGCCGGATCCGGCCAACTATCCCGGCGACATGCCCCCCAACCCGGTGGATTACGGCGCGGGCAAGGCCGGGATCAGCCAGATGGCCCGCTACATGGCCGGCCATTTCGGGCGCAGGGGCATCCGGGTGAACGCGATCACGCCGGGCCCCTTTCCGCCACAGGCGGTGCAGGACGCCCACCCCGAATTCATCGCCAATCTGACCCGCGACACGATGATGGGCCGGATGGGGCGGCGACACGAAACAGCGGGTGCTGTCGTGTTCCTCTTGTCGGAGGCGGCAAGCTATATCACGGGGCAGGTCCTCGGCGTAGACGGAGGCTGGACGGCATGGTGAGTTTTCCCCTGGGTGATCGCCCGCTGAAACTGGCCATGCTGGGCATGACCGAAGGCAACGGCCACCCCTATTCCTGGAGCATCATCGTCAACGGCCGCTATGACGCCGAGGCCCTTGCCCGCTGCCCCTATGCGGTCATCCGCGACTATATCGCGAAACAGCCGCCCGAGAGCCTTGGCATTGCGGGCGCCGAGGTCACGCATGTCTGGACGGACGATCCCGCCGACGCGGTGCAGGTCGCGGCCGTCGCTGGCATCCCACATGTGGCAGACCGCGCCGAGGACGTGATCGGAGAGGTCGACGCGGTGCTTATCGCCACCGATATAGGCCACCAGCATGTCGCCCGCGCGCGCCCCTTTGTCGAGGCAGGGATCCCGGTCTTCATCGACAAGCCGCTGTGCGACAACCGCGCCGATCTGGCGCAGTTTTCGGCATGGGTCGCGGCGGGCCATCCGATCCTCAGCAGTTCGGCCATGCGCTATGCCAAGGAATTCACCCCCTATCACCGGCGCACCTTTGAGTTCGGCGCGCTGCGGCACATCAACATGACGATGGCCAAGAAATGGGAAACCTACGGCATCCACGCGCTCGAGACGATCCTGCCGATCACCGGCCCCGGCTTCGAGACGATCCGCAACACCGGCACCGCGGATCGCAACATCGTCCACCTGACCCACCGCGACGGGATCGACGTCACGATTTCGGTCATCAAGGACCAGATCGGCGGGTCGGGGTTCCTCACGATCGCGGGCACGCAGGGCGGCGTGCAGCTGCGGTCGCAAGACACCTATCACGCCTTCAGGACGCAGCTGGAAGGCGTCGTGTCGTGGCTGCGCACAGGCACGCCGCCTGTTCCCTGGGCCGAAACGCAGGAGTTGATGAAACTGGTGATCGGCGGGATCGAAAGCCGCGATCAGGGCGGCCGCGCCGTCCCCCTCAGCGAGATCGGAGCCGATAAATGACCCATGTTCTCGAGACGATGAAACTGGACGGCAAGGTCGCGCTCGTGACCGGCGGGGCGGGGCTGTACGGCCGCCAGATCGTGGCGGCCCTCGCCGAAGCGGGGGCGACCACCTTCATCGCGTCCCGCGGGATCGAGGCGCTGGAGGCCGTGGCAGAGGAGGAACGCGCCCGCGGCCACGACGTGCGCGCCCTGCCCCTCGATCTGGGCGATCAGGCCTCGATCGACGCGCTTCATGCGCGGATCGTGGATGAAACGGGCGGCTGCGACATTCTCGTCAACAACGCCGTCACCCGCAACGCGGCCGCCCTCTGGGGCGGACCGATGGAGGCCTATGACACCGCGCTCAGGGTCAATGCCTCGGCGCTGTTCTACCTCACGCATCTTGTCTCCGAAGGGATGAAGGCGCGCGGGGCGGGGTCGATCATCAATATCGGCTCGATGATGGGCACCGTGGGGGTGGAGCCTGCGAATTACGCGGGCACCAACATGCACGACAATCCGTCGCCGCTCTATTTCTACGAAAAGGGCGGGATGCAGAACTTTTCCCGCTGGGCGGCCAGCATCCTTGGTCCGCATGGCATCCGGGTCAACTGCGTGGCGCCGGGGGGCTATTTCACCGGCCAGCCCGCGCCCTTTGTCGCGGCCTATTCGCAGCGCACCCAGCTTGGCCGGATGGCCAACGACACCGACCTGAAGGGCATCATCGTCTTTCTGGCCTCCGACGCGTCGGCCTATATCACCGGCGCCAATATCCCCATCGATGGCGGCTATACCGCCAAATAACAAGGAAATTCCCGATGGCCGATCCCTATGCCGCTACCTCCGCCGGTGCCCCCGCCCTGCGGCCCAGCCGCGTCCTGCGGCGGATCCGCGAGGGCAAGGTGGCCCGCGTGCTGAAACTCAACACCACCGATCCAAAGGTGGCCGAGATCTTTGCCTCCGCCCAGCCTGACGCGATCTGGCTCTGCATGGAACATGTGGGGGCCAGCTGGTCGGATATCGAACACCAGATCCGCGCCGCCCGCATCCATGACGTCGACACCGTGCTGCGCGTCGCGCGCGGCAGCTACAGCGACTATATCCGCGGGCTGGAACTGGATGCCACGGGCCTGATCGTCCCGCATGTGATGAACGCGGCCGATGCCCGAACGGTGCGCGACTACACGAAGTTCGCTCCGCTGGGCCGGCGCGCGGTGGATGGCGGCAACGCGGATGCCGGTTTCACCCGGGTGGGGCTGCTCGATTACATGGCGCAGGCCAATGCCGAACGCTTCGTCTGTCACCAGATCGAAGACCCGGAAGCCGTCGAGACGCTCGACGCCATAGCCGAGATCGACGGCGTCGATTGCCTGTTCTTCGGTCCCGGCGACTATTCCGTGGCCCTCGGCATTCCCGGCCAGATCGACCATCCCGACGTGCAGGCGGTGCGGATCCGGGTGGCCGAGGCGGCGCGCAAGAACGGCAAGATCGCCGCGACCGTCTGTTCGCAGGCCAATATCCACAGCTATGCCGACATGGGCTACAACTTCCTCAACGTGGGCGCGGACGTGATCGCGCTGGTCAATTACGCCGATGCCGCGATGGCCGCCTTCGGAGACCTCTAGTGGATATCGCCGCACTTTCCGACACGATGCTCGACGGGCGGACCAAGGGCATCCCCGCCGCGGCCGCGCCGTTCCGGCTGGGCGATATCGCTTCACAGGGCTGGAACGTGATGGCCGAGGACCTGCCATTGCCCCTAATGCTCCTGCTCCGGTCGAACCTCGATCACAATGCGCGGGTCTTCGGCGCCTATCTGGAGGCGAACGACCTGTCTCTTGCCCCCCATGGCAAGACGACGATGTCGCCGCAGATCTTCGACGAACAGCTGAAGTCCGGCGCCTGGGGCATCACGGCGGCCACGGTGCAGCAGGCCCGCGTGATGCAGCACCATGGTGTGGGCCGCATCATCCTGGCCAACCAGCTGATCGGGCGCGCGGCGGTGGCCGGTGTGGTGGCGATGCTGCGGGATGCGCCGGCGCTCGACTTCTACTGTTTCGTGGATTCGCCCGCACAGTTGGGCCTTGTCACGCGGCACCTTGCCGCCGACCCGCCCCCCCGGCCGATCCGCGTCCTGCTGGAGGTGGGCGTGATGGGCGGCCGGACGGGCGTGCGCACCCTGGCCGAGGCGATGGATCTTGCGCAGGCCATCGCCGCCACCGACCCGCGCCTTATCCGCTTTGCCGGGGTCGCGGCCTTTGAAGGGGTCGTGCCCGGCATCGCCGACAGCGACGCGCCGGTGCGCGACTTTGCGAGACTCGTCACCGATGTCGCGGCCGCCCTGCCCGGCCCCTTGCTCGACGGGCTGGAGGAATTCATCCTGACGGGTGGCGGATCGGGCCATTTCGACATCATGGCCGAAACCTTCGCCACGCTCGACCTGCCGGTCCCGGTGCGGATCGTGCTGCGCAGCGGATGCTATGTCACCAACGATTCCGGCGCCTATTTCACCGCGCAGGAGACCGCGCGACAGGACCCTGCCCGGGGCTGGAAATCGCAGTTGAAACCCGCGCTCGAGATCTGGGCCTATGTGCAGTCGCGCCCCGAACCGGGCCTTGCCCTTCTGACGATGGGCAAGCGCGATGCGCCCTATGATGCGGGCCTGCCCGTGCCCATGGCGCGCCACATCCCCGGCACCGGCCCCGCCCTGGTGGGAAAGGCCGAGATCTTTGCCATGAACGACCAGCACGCCTTTGTCAGGCTGCCCGAGGACAGCGACTGGCAGGTCGGCGACATGATCGGGTCGGGCATTTCGCATCCCTGCACCGCCTTTGACAAGTGGCGGTTCCTGCCCGTCGTCAACGACGATTACGACGTGACGGGCGGGGTGCTGACCGAGTTCTAGGCGCGCACGGCCTCCTGCCGGGTCGCCGGCGCATAAGCCACGCAATCGAGCTCGTATTTCAGCATCTTGCCCAGAACGCCGGTGATCGTGGTCCGGGTCGGGCGCGGATCGGAGAAATATTCGGCATAGATGCGGTTATGTTCGGCCACGTCATCGGGGCTGCCCAGATAGCAGCGCACGTTGATGACATTGTCGAGGCTCAGCCCCTCGGCCTTGAGGATGGCTTCCATGTTCTCGATAGACCGGCGCATCTCTTCTTCGAAGGTGCCGTTGATGATGTGACCGTCCGTGCGGTCGACCGAGGCCTGCCCCGACACGAAGACGAGGTCTCCGGCGACGATGGCCGGGCTGAAGGGAAGGTCGGAGCGCGCCCCCTTGTCGACGATCTTCAACATGTGATGAACCCTTTTCTGATCATGTTTCTGCCGGCACGAACCGGACCTCGAAATCGTGGATGGCCCCCCTGGCCTTTCGGTCGGCAAGGTTGCTGTAGATGATCGGCAGAACGGATTGCATCCATTCGGTCGACCTGACGACGAAACCCGGCCCCTGCGCATCGAGCCCGTAGGGATAGATCTGCGTATCGGCCCGGACGGCGCCGCGGATCATCTCGAGCCAGCCGGAATTGGCATAGCCCACCACAAGATCGGGGTCTTCCGCGCGCAGGACCTCGAGGGCCGGGGCAAGACCGCCCGCGACATCCTCCTGGTTGACCTTGGCAAAGCTCAGCGTGCAATCGGGGCCGAATTCGGCCGCGGCCCGCGTGAAGGCGTCGCGCCGCAGGCGCTGTTCGTTCGACGAGATCGCGCTGTCGAGATAGAGCACCCGCAGGGCCGCGCCGTTCAGGCTCCGGAACATGTCCTGATAGGCCCGGTTGAAATCAAGCCGGTAGCTGTGCACCTTGGGATGGATCAGCGTCTGGTCGATCACGCTGATCTGGCTGGCCGTCTTGTCGAGGAAATCAAGCTGGGTATCCCCGGTGATCGAAGTCAGCACGATCACGTCGAGCGCGTCCCAGACGGCCATCGGCATCTTGGTATTGGTGAAACTGCCAAGGATGAATTCGTGCCCGTCCGACACGACCGACCGCTCGAGCCCGACGACAAGCCGGGTGTAGAAATCATTGTCGAAGATACCGCCGCCCACCACGTCGCGGTTGTAGAAGAAACCGACCCGGTGATGCGCCTCGGCCCAGGGCGTGCGTTCCAGAAACGACCCCCGGCCCACCTGCCGGCGGATGATGCCCTCGGCCTCGAGGTCCTTGAGCGTCTTGATGACGGTGATCAGGGAAAAATCGCAGAACCCCGAGATCTCGTTCTGGGACTCGATCCTGTCGCCCGTGCGCAGGCCGTTGGCCTTCCATCGGTGAAACAGCATCTCCCTGAGTTGCAGGTGGCGCGGAACAAGGTCGGTCTTCAATTCGCTGGGTCCCATGACATTTGCTGGGCGAGGATTCCGCCGTCCACATAAAGCATCTGGCCGGTAATGTAACAGGCTTGCGCCGAGGCAAGGAACAGGGCCGCGCCCGCGACATCCTCGGGCCGCCCGATCCGGCCCAGCGGGATCTGGGCGGTGACCTTGTCGCGCACGCCCGGAACGCTCAGCCCCGTGGCCGTCAGGAGGGTGTCGACAAGGCCGGGGCCGATCCCGTTAACCCGGATGCCCTGCCCCGCCAGCGACAAGGCAAGCGACCGGATCATCATCAGGACCGCCCCTTTCGAGGTGTCGTAGGCGACGCTGTCCTTTTCGGCGGCGCGGGAATTCGTCGATCCGGTGCAGACGATCGAGGGATTGTCCTGCCCCTCCGTCACCTGTGCGGCAAAGGCCTGCGCGGTCAGCATCGCGCCCCGGACATTGAGGTTGAAGGTGCGATCGATCCTCTCGGCCGTCAGGTCCCCGAACGGGACATCGAAGAAGCTGCCGGCATTGCAGACAAGCGTGTCGATGCCCCCAAGCGCGTGGGCGGCCTTCGCGATCAGGTCGGCCGGACCGTCGGTCGTGGCCAGGTCGGCCTGGATGTAATGGCAGTCGGCCCCGGCGGGCATGGCGGCCAGCGCCCCGCCGTCATCGGCATTCTGCGCGTTGATCACGACCCGCGCCCCTTCCACCGCAAACCCTCGCGCAATCGCCAGCCCGATGCCCTGCGTGGCACCCGTGACGCAGACCCGGCGCGCGGCAAGAGGTTTGGTATCTTGTTCCATCGGATTAACCTGTTAATATGATAACATGGTAATATGGATTTTGCGATGAGTGTCAATCAGCGCTGGACCAATGTCACTGTCGTGACGCCCACTGGCCTCCTGTCGAAAGACCTGATGATCGCGGGCGACCGCATCGCGGGCTTTGCCGACCCCGCCGAGGGCAGCGGCCCGGACTGGATGACGGTCGACGGGGGCGGCGCGGTCCTTTACCCCGGCATCATCGACCTGCTGCAACACGGAATGCTCCGGCATCTTTACGGCGACGCCGAACCGGGCGCCGTGGACGAGGCGTCGCAATTCCTGCTCTCCTGCGGGGCCACGGCCTTTCTGCCATCCTTCGGCTGCACCCTGGCGCCCCGCATGATGGAGATTCTGGCCGAACTGGCAGCCCAATGCCGGGGCGCCACGGGCGCGCGCGCGCTGGGAATTCACAGCGAGGGGCCCTGCTTCGCCAATCCCGGCGCCCACAATCCCGAGAACATCGTCGACCCCTCGGTCCCGCTGGCCGAGGCCATGCTCGAGGCCGCGGACGGCCTGCTTCTGGCGGTGACGCTGGCCCCCGAGCGGCCCGGCGCCGAGGATTTCATCCGCAGGCTCAAGTCCAACGGGGTCTCGATCCATCTGGGCCATTCCTTCGCCGATCCCCATGACGTGCCGCGCTATGTGTCGTGGGGGATCGACGCCGCGACCCACATCTTCAACGCGATGCCGCCGCAGCCCTATGGCGGGATGGGCATCCATCCCTATTCGCTGCCCGATGCGCTGCTGGCCGAACCCGACATCGCCGTGGGCCTGATCTGCGACGGCATCCATACCGATCCGGGTTTCATCCGTCTTCTGGCGCAATTGCCGGACCACCGGGTGTTTCTGGAAACGGACGCGATGAAATATGCCGGCGCCGAGGACATGGAATTCGAATTCTATCCCGGCTACCGGGTGCGCAGCGTCAAGGGTAACGCCGTCCATGACGAAAAGGGCGGCCTGTGCGGATCGTCGCTGACCCCGGACGAGGCGATGGGCAATTTCCTGTCTCTGGGCGGGGCCGATCTGGTCCGCGCCAGCCATGCGACAAGCCTAGTTCCCGCCCGCGTGATCGGGCGCGAGGCCGACATGGGCAGCATCGAGCCGGGCAAGCTGGCCGATTTCGCGGTTCTCGACCCGGTCAGCCATGCGGTGCGTGCCACCCATATCGGCGGGGCCGAACGGTTTCGGGCGGACAACGCGTGATCATCGCGGCGCGTGGAGTTCTGGCTCGGGCCGAGGCCGGGACGGACCGCGCCGCCCTGACCTTTCCCAGCGTGACGGCTCTGGCCTCGGGCGGTCTGATCGCCACGCTGCGCGCGGCCCACACCAAGGACGATGCCGGCGAACGGATCGAGTTGCATCGCGCGGGGGCCCGTGGCACCGACTGGACCGGCCCCGAAGCGACCCTCGCCGCCCCGGTGATCGGCGGCAAGGCCGGCAGCCTCAAGCTCTGCTACCTGACCGAGACCGTGCCCGGGTCGCTTCTGGCCGCGGCGATGTGGGTCGACCGGCAAACGCACCCCGACGCGCCGCTGTTCAACCCCGATACCGATGGCTGCCTGCCCATGGCGATCCTGCTTGCCCGCAGCGACGATGACGGCCAAAGCTGGAGCGCGTGGGAAAAGGTCCCCCTGCCCGACAATCTTGGCCCGCCCAGCCTGACCGCCCCGATCCTCGTCCTGCCGGGCGGTGGCCTCGTGATGAGCATCGAGACCAACAAGCCCTATGACGATGACGGGCCATGGGATCAGCGCGCCGTGTTCCTGCATTCGTCCGATGGCGGGGCCAGCTGGTCCGAGCCGCGAACCGTGGCGCATGATCCGTCGGGACGCCTCTTCAACTGGGATCTGCGCTGTGCCGTGCGGCCCGATGGCGGGATCGAGACCTTTGCCTGGACCTATGACACCACGGCCGGGGCCTATCTCGACATCCACCGCCGGGTCGTCTCGGGCAACATGCGCGATGTGATGCCGCCCGAACCCTTGGGCTTTGCCGATCAGCCGGGTCGGCCTGCGATGCTGAGCGATGGCCGCCTTGTGCTGCCCTATGTCGACCGCTTCGGCGAGGGGCGGATCTGCGCACGGCCCTGCATGTCGCCCGGGGGCGTCTTCGACGGTCCGATCGTGCTGCACAGCCAGGACATGCCCGCCGCCGCCCGCGCGGCGTCGGACGACATCCTGACCCGGATGTCACGCTGGAGCTATGGCCTGCCCTGGGCCGAGGCGCTGCCCGACGGCGATGTCATCGTCGTCTGGTATGCCGGAACGCCCGAAAGCATGGACATTCACTGGGCGCGGCTCAGCGTGCCAGAACCCGCAACAGGATGACGGCCAGGGCCACGACCAGCGCGGGATGCGCCTCGGGCGCGCCATCGACCTGCGACAGGAAATGGGCGGCCTCTCTCGCGCCGGGGCGGGACGACGCCTCGAGTTCGCCGCGCAAACGCCCCATCGCCCAGAGCGCCTCCTGCCCCCTTTCGGGGGCATAATCGGCGGCAAGCGCGCGCAGATCCGCCGCAGCGGAGGTCGCGAGACGCCCCAGTTGCAGCAGAAGCCCCGGCACCGCGAGGCCCGGCTGCGCCTCTTCGCGCCGCCATTGATGGGCGAATTCCTCTTCGCAGTTCAATATCTTGGTGATCGCCAGAAGAACCACCTTGCCGCGCGGTTCGGACATCGGGGTAGCGGTGTCGGCGGCCTGCGACAGATAAAGCGTGACCAGACCGGGCAGGCTTTCGCGGTCCTTCATCTTGCCCAGCGCGGAGGCCGCGGCCAGACGGCAATCCAGCTCGTCATCATCGGTCAGCATCGCGCGCAGGCGCGGCAGGCTTGCGGTGTGGCCCATCTCGCCCAGCGCGCGGGCGGCACTTGCCCGCAAGAGCGGGTTCGGGTCCTCCAGCACGGCCACGACAAGAGGCGCGCTGCCGATCGACCGCAGCCGCCCGAGGGAGCGGAGCGCCTCGTAGCGCAGCTCGACCAGCCCCCGGTAATCCAGAACCTCCTCCAGCGCCTGAACCACCGCCGGATGCCGCCCGATATGGCCAAGCGCGCTGATCGCCTCCTGCCGGACATCGAAGCTGGGGTCGCGCAGCGCGGCGATCAGCTCTTCCTTGGCAAGCGGACTGCCCATGCCTGAGAACCGGAAGGCCAGATCCCGGCGCCTGTCTTCGGAGGTGCGGCTGGCATAGCGGGTGATGCCCCAGAGCGCCTTCATCGGGTTGCCGGTCGTGAAATGGCCGACAAAGTCGCGGACCGACAGCGCGCCCTCCTCCTTCAGCCGGCCGAAGGCCAGCGCCGAGACGGCCGTGATGGCGGCCGCCAGCACGAAGAGCACCTCGAAATTGCCAAGGCCCAGTCCGAGGATCATCGTCTCGCCCGGGCCGAGCCAGACCAGAAGATAGCCCGCCGCGACCGTCGCAAGGCCCGCCGAAATTCCGTCAATGCTGTAATGGAGCGCAGCGTATCCCTCTTTCGACGCGGGCGGGATCACGTTGAGCATGTAGACATTCGCCACCGCGATCCCCGCCTGGAACAGGAACCCGAAGAAGAAGAACGCGGCGGGCACCAGCCAGCCCAGCCCCGACACCTGCATGCCCATGAACGGCAGCGCCAGCAGAAGCAGGATCTGCCCCATCTGCAACGCCGTCCGGATCGCGCGGGTGCCGTAGCGGTCGACAAACCACCCCGCGGCCACGTTGCCCGCCGCCGACCCGACCGGGATCAGCGCGACCTGAAGGACCAGCGCGCCGGAACTCAGCCCCAGACGTTCGCGGAAATAGAGGATCAGGAACAGCCCGATCGCGGTCGCGACCAGCGCCTGAAGGGCCGAGCCGAAAAGGAACAGCGCAAAGTTGCGGTCGCGCAGCGGCTCTGTCAGTTTGCCGGGCCGGGCGGACCCGGCCCCGCCTGACCCGCCGCCGCGCAGGCCCAGCAGCATCAGGGCCCCGGCCAGCCCGACGAGGATGCCCACCAGAAAGACCGGCATGAACCGGTCAAGCCCGGTCTGCGCGTCAAGCCAGGACTGGATCGCCCAGGACACGCCCAGCGCCACGGGCACATAGATCAGCGCGATCCGGCCCGCGATCCGGCCCCGGACAAAGCGCGGCATGAATTCCTGGCTCCACGGCACGAGGGCGGCCTCGGCAAGGCTCCGGCAGATGGCAAAGCCCAGCATCGCGGCCAGAAGGATTGCGAAAACCGCGTCGGGGCGCGCCGCGTAGGCCGGCGCCACGAGGAACAGCAGAAGAAAGAGATAGCGCAGTGACAGCGCCGTCGCCGCGACCCTGCGGCTTCCGAATTTCAGGATCAGCGGCAGGGCCAGAACGCCAAGCACCTGAAAGAACGGCATGATCCCCGACAGAAGGCCGATCCGGTCCTCGCCCAGCCCCAGTTCGGCGGCAAACAGGGTCAGGGGTGCGGTGACGGTGCACAGAACCGCCGTCGCCGTCATCACCGTCGAGCCGTAAAGCCACGGCAAACGGCGCAACTTGTCATAGTCGCTCTGGCCCCGGGATGCCGCCGGCCCGGTCACCCGTCCGGCCCGATCCGCAGGTGATAGCCCTTGATCACGTGCTGGCACGCCTCGACCTTCCAGCAGGTGGCAAGCACATGTTCCTCGGAGATCCGCAGGAGGGCGGGTTGGCCGAACCGCAGGCTCGCGAACTGGTTGACGATGCCGTCGGTGGCGCTGCCCTCGTCCTGCGCGCCGAAGATCGGGGTTTCGGCGTCCACCTCGACGCCGGTGCCGGTCAGCCGCAGGACGCGCACGGTCAGGCTCACGGGCGCGTCGCGGTGGCAATGGATGCTCAGAAGCCGGTCGCGATCCAGCGCCATGATGTTGGAGGCCTGTCCCATGATCCCGGTGGACAGGGCCGGGCCAAAGCTGGCGCCCCCGTCGCCCGAGATCGCGATATGATTGTCGAGATTGGCCTGCGCGGCCAGGTCATAGGCCCAGAAGATCACCGCGACGCGGCCCTCGCCCATATGGCACAGCCGGCATTCCCACGGCGCGATCCGCCCCCCTTCGGAGCGGAAGAAGACCGACAGCCGGTGCCATGTGGCGCCCGCGTCATCGCTTGCGATGATCCAGCCCTCATGCCCCTCGGCCCGCAGGTGGAACGGGGCCGCCGCCGCCAGAAGCCGCCCCGTCGGCAACACGATCGCGGGGCCCGACAATTCCAGCGGCGCGCCCTCGACCGAGAAATCGGCAGGCGGCGTCCAGCTGCGCCCTAGATCGGCCGAGACCGACATCCTGTTGCGCAGGGGCAGGGTTTCCATCGTGTCGGGGTCGACGATCGGGGTCTCCATGTCCGGCCGGACAAAGACATAGCCCGTGGCCAGCACCCGCCCGTCGGGCAACAGGACCGGCTTGAAGCTTTCGGAGGCCAGCGCCGCCCCGTCATGCAGCGGCACGGGCGGGGTCCATGTGCGGCCCCCGTCGATGCTGCGCGAGACGACGGCGCGCATGTCGGCGGCATCGAAGGCCTGCCCGATCGAGAACATCGCCAGCAGCGCCCCGTCGGGCAGCTGCACCACACCGGGGAACACCGCCTGCCGGCTGAGCAGCAGCGGCGCGGGATTGGCATAGATCGTGACGTCGCCGTCGCGGGTGATCCGCATCGCCCTAGCCCGCCAACGTGCCGTCGAGGGCGATCTGCTTGCCGCGCAGTTTCCGGTAGGGCAGCCGGGTCAGGTTGCTGGTGCACAGCCCCGCGCTGTCGACATTGAACGAGGCCCGCGCGATCGGGTCATAGGCGGCCTTGTGCGACACCGCCGCCTTGACGATCACAAGCTCCGCCTCTTCGGGCCGGATGCCCTGCGAATGCAGGTGGCCCAGATCCATGGGCGCGGTCTTGTGCGTGGTCAGCAGGATCTCCGCCTGCGGCGTGACGATCACGGCCGATGGGCCCATCCCGATCCGGGTGCCGCGCATCGAGGCAAGGTGCGATTTGGGGTTTTCCAGATCGAACACGCCGTCCGACAGGTGCCGCACCCGCCCCGTGACCGGAACCGGCGCCCCGTGCTGATCATCGGTCTTGCCCCCGATCGACAGCGACACCTCTGCCCCGAGCCCGGCCCTGATGCAGGCCTGCACCGCCTCGGGGTCGTTGATGGCAGCGACGATCCCCTTGCGGCCCGTCGCAAGCAGCGGCCCCAGGATATCGGTCGCGTCGCCGGGGGATCCGCCGCCGATATTGTCGGCCGCCTCCACCAGAAGGACGGGGCCCTCGCCGGGGCCGAGGTCGTCAATCCGGGCCAGAACGTCCTCAAGGCGGGCCTCGGTGGGATAGCCATCGGCCAGATGCGCCTCGAGCAGATCGGCCAGCTCGTCCAGATGGGCCCGCGCGCGATCGGGATCGCCCGTTGTGGCGGCATTCAGGCTGAAGCCGCAATCGGGGATGTCGGCATAGGAATAACCCGCCATGACGTTGATCCCGATGATATCGGGATCCTCGGCCTCGATCTCGCGCGCCCGGTCAAGGACCGCGCGCATCGGGTTGGCCGCCGAGCCCACGCCGGTGGGCGGCAGCACATGGCGCGTGGGGCGATGCACCTGCCGCACGTCGCGGGGCGTGACCAGCAGATCGGCCAGAAGCTCTGCCGCCCGCACGGCCGTGTCGCGGGCATCGCTGTGGGGGTTTTCGCGGTAGGCCACGAGCAGGGTCGAATTGTCGATCATCGCCCGGGACACATTGGCGTGCAGGTCGAGCACCCCGACCACCGGGATGTCGCGCCCCGCCGCGCGCAGCATATCCGCGATGCGCGTCAGGATCGCGCCTTCGACGTCGTCCTGCCCCTCGCTGACCATGGCGCCGTGCAGGATCAGGAAGATGGCGTCGATTCGCGCCAGATGCGCCTCCAGATCGGCGAAGAACCGCGTCTCGAAGCGGGCGACGGCTTCATCGGTGACCATGCCGCCGGGCATGGCGGACATCTGGATCGAGGGCACCACCTCCCAGCCGCATCTTTCCGCCACCTCGAGCGCGCCGTCCATCGGAGAGCCGTTGCCGCGCGCCTGATCGAGCATTGCCGGGCCTTCGGCGAGGATCCCCGCCTCGAAATCGGCCAGCGTGGTCGATTGCGCGAGAAAGGTGTGGGTTTCGTGGAACAGGCCCGCCATCAAGACTGTCGACGCCATGTAAACCTCCAATGTGATTGCAGGTCACGCGCGTCGCAACCCGAGAGCAGCTTATACCGTTATCATGCCAACATGATCTTTGGTCAATGCTCGCCCGGCGCGCCCGCAGCTGCAAGTGCCGCGATGCCGATCACCCCGGCATCCCCGCCCAGCAACGCCGGGACGACCCTCGGCCTGCGCAGCGCATCGACCGGCGCGAGCGCGGCGTGCACCCGCGACAGGTATCCCGGCGCCAGCCCGATCCCGCCCCCGAGCACGATCACTTCGGGCGCGAGAAGGAGTTGCAGGTTCCGGCACAGCCGCGCCACGCGCCGGGCCGAGGCCCCGATCGCCTCGGCACAGGCCGGGTCATCGGTGGCGGCAAAGACGGCGCGGGCATCGGCCTGCCCGGCCTGCCGCGCGATCCACCGGCCCGAGGCCATGTCCTCGAACGGGGCATCGTCCCCATCGGGCAGGGCGATCATCTGCCCGGCATGGCCCGCCAGCCCGAACCGGCCGCTTGCCAACCGGCCGTTCAGCACGATCCCCGCGCCGATCCCGGTCGAGACGGTCAGAAAGACCATGTCGCGCCCCTGCCCCGCACCGTGAAGGTATTCCCCCCATGCAGCGGCCTGCGCGTCGTTGCGGATAACCGCCCGCCCGCCAAGCGCCGCCTCGACCTTACGGGCCAGGGGATAGCCCCCCGCCGGCAGGGGCAGCGTTTCGGGATTGAGCGCCTGCCAGAGCCCGTCGGCCACCAGCCCGGTCACCGTCAGCCCGATCGCGTCATGGCGGCCCCGCCAGTCGCCCGTCAGATCGGCCATGCCCGCGACCCATGCGTCGGGGCCTGCGCCCCGGTCCGTCCCGATCTGGCGGCGCGCGACGATGGTGGCGCCCTCGACCAGCGCGGCCAGTGTCTTGGTCCCGCCAAGGTCGATCGCAAGGGCCGGCATCAGCCCCCGGCCTCTCGCATGGCACGGGCAAACCAGCCGGTCACATGTTCGGGCCGGGTGATCGCCGATCCGACAACGACCGCATCCGCGCCGGCGCGCAGCGCCTCGGCCGCCTGGTCGGGCCCGTGATAGCGCCCTTCGGCCACGACGAAACCACCAAGGCCCGCCATGCCGCGCACGAGGTCCAGATCGGGGGCATCGGGGACCCGGCCGCCCGTATAGCCCGCCATGGTGCTGCCGGTGATCTGCGCGCCGGCATCAAGGGCCGCGCGCGCCTCCTCCAGCGTGGCGCAATCGGCCATCGCGATCCGGCCGGCCGCCAGGATTGCCCGGATCAGCTGCGCCACGGGCACGGGCCGCGCCCTGTCGGTCGCGTCGATGGCGACGATGTCGGCGCCGTCCGCGACCAGCCCCTCGACATCGGCAATCGTGGGCGTGATGCGCGGGGCAAAGCCTGCCATGTCCCGCTTGATCAGGCCGATGATCGGCGCATCGGTCGCGGCGCGCACGGCGCGCAAGTTGGCCAGACCCTCGATCCTCAGCCCCACGGCCCCGCCATCGAGAGCCGCCAGCGCCAGCGCCGCCACGATCTCGGGCCGGTCCATCGGGCCGTCCACAACGGGCTGGCACGACACGATCAGGCCTCCGGCGATCCGCCCGAGGACGGCCCCGGCATCGCCTGCGTCGGATGTGCCAAAGCTGTTCATGTCCTGCCGCCCCCATTGCGCCCGGACGCGCCAAGCGCACCCCCGGGATCGCGGTCATGTAACCACCCGGGGAGAGACGATGAAAGACACATCTGGCGTCACGGCTGCGCCCCCGCGCCGAGAACGGATCGCAAATACAGCCGGATCGAGGATAGTGCGGGATGCGGGGGGGGTGATGGTACCGCCTGCCCGGTTCGAACGGGCGACCTCTTGATCCACAATCAAGCGCTCTAACCAACTGAGCTAAGGCGGCACTGGCGCCGAACTAAACGCGACCGCGTTCGAATGCAAGCCCCCGAAATGGCCCGGATGCACCGCCGGCACGGGCGCAGCTTGCCAAGCCGTGCCACGCTGCGTTATGCGATGCGCGCCGCCCCGGGTGGCCGCGTCGCGGCTTCGGCGCGCGGCATATCGGAGGGACAGGCATGGGCATCAATTCGGAAAGCGACATCGAGGCCAACCTTCAGATCGGCCCGACCGAACTGGGCATGGTCCGGATTTTCGTCGAGGGCGGTGGGGTCGAACTGCCGATGGATTTCGAGCCGGACGAGGCAGACGAGATCGCCGAGGAAATCCGCGCCGCCGCGCGCGCGGCCCGGGCCGCTACGAAGAAGAAGAAAGGCTGACGCCCGGATCGCGCGCGATGTGCCACCGCAAGGCCGCGTGGCGCGCGAATTTCCGGATCATCACCCTGCGCCGCGCGGCCGGCAGCTTTGTCTCGGGCGGCATCCGCAGGATTTCGGCATCATAGCCATCCGCGATCATCAGCCCCGTCTCCTCGGGCAGCAGATCGGTGGGAAAAGCCTCGTCCACGGCCCAGAAAAACCGGTCACACCATTCAAGATAGCCGTGCCATTTGCCGTCGGACCGGAAATCGGCGCGGCCCGATTTGCACTCGATCACCCAGATTTCGTCCCTGGGACCGAGCGCCATCACATCCACGCGCAACCCGCGCGCGGGCGTCAGTTCCTCCACGGTGACGAAATCGTGGCTCAGCATGTGGCGGCAGACCCCGCGGGCCAGAATCTGGCCGGGCTGAAGGGACGGAGGCGAGGCGGTGACGGGCATGTGCCGAACATGAACAATTCATGAACATCCGTCAAGCGCGGGGCGCGACATGGCCGCCGCAAGGCGGCATCGGGGCGGTCGCTGTCAATGAAATCCACATTCGCGACAAATTCTGAACACGACCTTCGGTCAAGGCTTGTCCCAGCAATCGAATCCGCACCCAAAGGAATGCCGCCATGTCGTCGCTTCTCCAGCTTGCCAGCAATGTGACCTTCTTCGAAGTCGGCATGGGTCTTCTGGTCTTCGGTGTGGCCGAGCGGATTCTGCTTGCCCTGCCCGCCGATGTCGTGGGGCCGGGTGGCTGGCTTCTGGATACCGGCGGCGCGGACTGACGCGACATTCCGCATCTGCCCCTTGCACGCGGCCCCTGCCGGCCCTAGGTCTGATCACGGCGGGTTTCTGCGCTACTCGTGAAACGTGCGTGCAATTCCAGTGGCCTTAAGCAAAACCGAGGGAGCTGGCTCTATCCTGGCCCTGGCCTGGTTACCTGGCGCCCACCTGTACTCACAGGTCCTCGGGAATATATCGCCCACGGTTGCCGCGGTTCCCGCCACCTCTTCCTCTTGCGGGCAGAGGGTTAGTCGTCCTTTTCGGCCATGCCCATGATGGCGATGCCGAACTGGACACCCGCAAAGACGATTCCGTTGAGAACCCACAGAACGACAAGCGCCAGAAGGCCCTTGTCCGAATTCATCACAAGTGATCCGATCCGGGCGATGTCATAGTAGAACAGCAGCCCCACAAAGACGCCCGCGACCGCAAAGCCCGTCAGACAGGACCGGATGTAAAGCTTGATCAGTGCCGGCATGGCAGCCTCCTTGCCCCAAGGGGCGAAAGTAGCCGCGCCTGTCCGATTTGCCAGGTCAGAACGCCTCGGGACGCGCCTCGCGCGCCATGTGGTCAAGCACGGCATTGACGAATTTGGGCTCTTTCCCGTCGGGAAAGAACGCCTTCGCGATATCCACGAATTCGGTGATGACGACACGCGGCGGCGTGTCGCCCTCGATCATCTCGCCCCCCGCAGCGCGAAAGAGCGCGCGCAGCGTCGGGTCGATCCGGGCGATGGGCCATTTCGCGACGAGGCCCCGATCCGTCATCTGGTCGATGCGGGCCTGATTGTTGACAGCCGTGTCCATCAATTCGCGGAACAGGTCGACATCGCCCTCGATCATTTCCTCGCCGTCATAGACCGCGCCGAAGCGGTGATCCTCGAATTCGCGGATCACGCCCTCGACCGTCTGGCCAGAGCTTTCCATCTGGAACAGCGCCTGCACCGCGTAGAACCGCGAGGCGGAGCGCATCTTGCGTCTCTGATTGCCCGACAGCGTCATGCCGTATCGCCGCCCTTTGCCAGAAGGATGTCGCGGGTAAAGCCCACGCCCTTGTCCTTGCGCCCCCATTTGCGTGACAGCGCGATCAGGTGCAAGGCCGCCTGCGCCGCGCCGCCGCCCTTGTTCTGGGCTGCGGGGTCGGCACGTACGGCGGCCTGATCGTGGTTTTCGACCGTCAGGATCCCGTTGCCGATGCAAAGGCCCTGAAGCCCCAGCAATTGCAGCGCCCGGCTCGAATCGTTGCAGACCGTGTCGTAATGGGTCGTCTCGCCCCGAATCACGCAGCCCAGCGCCACATAGCCGTCGAAATTGCTCATCCTCTCGGCGATGCCGATGGCGGTCGGCACCTCGAGCGCGCCGGGCACCTCGACGATCTCGTGGGTGGCGCCCGCGGCCTCTGCGGCGGCGACAGCGCCGGCAATCAGATGGTCGGCGATGTCCTTGTAGTAAGGCGCCACGACGATCAGCAGTTTCACCGGATCATCAAAGTCCGGCAGGGGCGGCGTGTAATGCGAGGCTCCGGCCATCAGCCTATCTCCGAGATCTTGCGGGTGCCCACGATTTCAAGGCCATAAGCCTCGAGGCCCACCACCTTGGGCATGGGCGAGTTGGTCAGAAGGACGATCTTCGACAGGTCCAGCGAAGACAGGATCTGCGCGCCCAGCCCGTATTGGCGCAGCTTTTGCGGCGTGGCCTCTTCGGACGGGTCCAGCTTCATGTGCAGGTCGCGCAGCAGAACCAGCGCGCCGCGCCCTTCGGCGGCGATCAGCTCCATCGCGTCGCCGAATTCGTTGCGCCGCCCATGGGGCCCCATGCCCACCACGTCCAGCAGGGGGTCAAGCGCGTGCATCCGGATCAGCACCGGCTCGGGCCCCGAAATATCGCCCTTGATCAGCGCGATATGCTCGGCGCCCTGCGTCTCGTCGGTATAGACGCGCATCTTCCATTCGCCCCCGAATTCGGAGGTCACCATCGTTTCCTGCCGCACCCTGACGAGGTTGTCGTGGCGGCGGCGATAGGCGATCAGGTCGCTGATCGTCCCGATCTTGAGGCCGTGCAACTGGGCAAAGGCCACGAGATCGGGCAGCCGCGCCATGGAGCCGTCTTCCTTCATGATCTCGCAGATCACGCCCGACGGGTTGAGCCCGGCCAGCCGCGCGATGTCGACCGCGGCCTCGGTATGACCTGCGCGAACCAGCACGCCGCCCGCGCGGGCGCGCAGGGGAAAGACATGGCCCGGTGTCGCGATATCGGTCGCACCCTTGCCGCTGTCGATGGCCACGGCGATCGTGCGGGCCCGGTCATGGGCCGAGATGCCGGTCGACACGCCTTCGCGCGCCTCGATCGAGGTGGTGAAGGCGGTTTCGTGCCGGGACGAATTGTTCGACGCCATCAGGGACAGGCCCAGCGCGTCGATCCGGTCGCCGGGCAGCGACAGGCAGATCAGCCCGCGCCCATGGGTCGCCATGAAGTTGATCGCCTCCGGCGTCGCCATCTGCGCGGGGATGACGAGATCGCCCTCGTTCTCGCGGTCCTCGTGGTCGACCAGAACGAACATCCGGCCGTTGCGGGCGTCCTCGATGATCTCCTCGATATTCGAGATCGCGTCCGACCAGTCCCGTTCGACGGGTCCGGGTTCTTCGAATTTCTGAGCCATCAGATCATCCCATTCCGTTTCACCCGCGGCAGATAGCCGAGCGGCGCGGGATTGCAAAGGGGCGGCTTCGGTCCTGGCAGGCCGGTCAGCCCCATTCCCGCAATCGGGCGACGTATCGGGCCATGGTATCCACCTCGAGATTGATCGCATCGCCCTCGCGCGCGTCGCCCCATGTGGTGACGGCCTTGGTATGGGGAATGATGTTCACCCCGAAGGACGCGCCATCGACCTCGTTGACGGTCAGCGATGTGCCGTTCAGCGCGACCGACCCTTTGGGCGCGATGAATTTCGCCAGCGCCTCGGGCGCGCGAAAGGTCATCCGCGTGCTGTCGCCCTCGTCGCGCAAAGCCGTCAGTTCGGCCACGCCGTCGACGTGACCCGACACGATGTGCCCGCCCAGCTCGTCGCCCACCTTCAGCGCGCGTTCGAGGTTGATCCGGCGCCCGGGCGCCCATCTGTTGCGCCCGATATTGGTCAGGTTCACGCTTTCGGCCGAGATTTGCACATCGAACCAGCCCCGCGGCTGCCGGCCCGTGGCGATCACGGTCAGGCAGACTCCGTCGCAGGCGATCGAGGCCCCGATGTCGATGCCCGACACATCATAGGAGGTGCCGATCCGGGCGCGCAGATCGCCCTGCTGTTCGACCTCGAGGATTTCGCCGATATCGGTAATGATGCCCGTGAACATGTCGCATACTCCTTCCCGCACAGACCTAGCTTCGGCGGCGCGGGGCGGCAAGGCGGCTTGTTTCCGTTTCCGGCTCCGCCATATTGATGCCGCATCGGGCGGTTATCCATCGAGAGAGTGTTGTCGTTTACATGGCGCGTATCGTGACTGACCCCAAAGACCGCCAGTTCCTGTTCCTTCAGGGCCCGCACGGGCCGTTCTTCCACCAGCTTGCCAAGATGATGCGCAAGGCGGGGGCAGAAGTCTGGCGCGTGGGGTTCAATGCAGGCGACCGGGCCTTCTGGTTCGGGGCGCCGGGATACATCCCCTATCGCGGCACCCAGGACGACTGGCCCGCCACGATCCGGCGCCTGATCGCGGAGTTGGGGATCACCGATCTTGTCCTTTACGGCGACACCCGCCCGATCCATGCCCAGGCGATCGAGGCGGCCCGCGCCGCCGGCCTGACCGTCCATGTCTTCGAAGAGGGCTACATGCGGCCCTATTGGGTGACCTATGAACGCGGCGGCTCGAACGGGAATTCCCGGCTCATGGACATGACCGTGCCGGAGATGACGACCGCGCTCGAGATGTCCGATCTTGACGTGCCCGAACCGCCGGCCCGCTGGGGCGACATGAAAAGCCACGTCTTCTATGGCGCGCTGTATCATTGGTTCGTGATGTTCCGGAACGGCGAATACCGCAACTTTCGCCCCCATCGCGACCTGCCCGTCGCGACCGAGACGATGCTCTATACCCGCAGGCTCATCCTGATGCCGTTCACGGCGCTAGGCCGGATGATCGCCACCGCCCGGATCAAGTATGGCGGCTTTCCCTATCATCTGGTCCTGCTGCAACTGGAACATGATTCCAGCTTTCAGAAACATTCGCCCTTTTCGCGGATGGAGGAATTCCTCGAGGTCGTGGTCGAGGGGTTTGCCGCCGGCGCCCCGCGCCATCACCACCTCGTCCTGAAGGCCCATCCGCTGGAAAACGGCCGCTCGCCGGTGCGCCGCATCCTCAGGAGCCTGGCGCGCAAGCACGGCATCGACGGGCGGCTGCATTATGTGCGCGGCGGCAAGCTTGCCCGCCTTCTCGATCATGCGCGCACCGCCGTGACCGTCAATTCGACCGCTGCCCAGCAGGTCCTGTGGCGGGGCATCCCGCTCAAGGTGTTCGGGCGCGCGGTCTATGCCAAACCCGAATTCGTGGCGACCCAGCCCTTGCCCGAATTCTTCTCGCAGCCGCTGCGCCCCGACAGCCGGGCCTATCGCGATTACCGGCGCTACCTTCTGGAAACCAGCCAGATCCCCGGCGGCTTCTATTCCAGCCAGGGCCGGCGACAGCTGATGCGGCAGGTCGTCGACATGATGCTCGACGAGGACGATCCCTATGATGCGCTGCGATCGGGCAAGGCCGCCCCGCGGCAGCCCTTGCGCATCGTCCAGTAACACCCCCCACAAATTGTAACCGATATGGGTGATCCGGCGCTGATCGCGGCCTGAACGCAACACCTTGGCCGACACCCCCCCGCGCCCATGGCTCCGGAGTGGCGAAAGCCACCGGATTCCAGTAGCCTGAAGGCAAAAGTCGAGGCAGACAAGAAAACAAGGTCGAGGAGACCGAGCAGTGAGTATCATCAAAACGCGCCTTGCCCGCGGCGTGGCTGCCGTTGCAGCGCTGGCAATCGTCGGTTCATGCGGGCTGCCGAGGCCCGGCCCGAACAAGGCCGAAATCTTCTCGGGTTCCGTGCTTGAGCAGGGCGATGCCTTCGTTCTTGTCGTCGATGACCGGGTCAACCTGATCGCGGGCGTAACCCCGGCTCTGGGCTTTGCCGAAGGGTTCCGGAATGCGGGTGTCGTCGGATCGGACACGATCCAGCCGGGTGATGTTCTGGGCCTGACGATCTGGGAAAACGTCGATGACGGTCTTCTTGTGCCTGCCGGCCAGAACGCCACCGTTCTGGAAGAGGTGCAGGTCGATGGCGCGGGCTTCATCTTCGTGCCCTATGCCGGCCGCGTCCGCGCCGCGGGCAACACGCCCGAGGCGATCCGCCGGATCATCACCGAACAGCTGGAAGAACAGACCCCCGACCCGCAGGTCCAGGTGCGCCGCCTTGCCGGTGACGGTTCGACCGTGACGGTGCTGGGTGGCGTCGGCGCGCAGGGCGTCTACCCGATCGAACGGCCGACCCGCACGCTGGCCTCGATGCTGGCCCGCGCGGGCGGGGTCGCCATCGAGCCCGAGATCACGAAGGTCACCGTCGTGCGCGGCGATCATCGCGGCACGATCTGGCTCGAGGATCTCTACGATCATCCAGCCCATGACATCGCGCTGCGGTCCGGCGACGAGATCATCGTCGAGGAGGATACCCGCACCTTCACCGCATTGGGCGCCACCGGAACCCAGGCCCAGGTCGATTTCCAGAGCCAGTCGATCTCGGCCATCGAGGCGATCGCGCAGGTCGGCGGCCTTGCCTCTGCCGTGGCCGACCCGACGGGCGTCTTCGTGCTGCGCAACGAACCCGAACCCATCGCCGAACAACTGGTCGGGCAGGATCTCGTGGGCACGCAGCGGGTGATCTACGTGCTCGACCTGACGGTGCCCAACGGCATGTTCTTTGCGCGCGACTTCGCGATCCGCGACGGCGACACCGTCTATGTCACCGAGGCGCCCTTCGTGCAGTTCGACAGGATCATCTCTGCAATGACCGGGACGCTGGCCTCGATCGAATCGGCCAACTCGGTCGTGCAAAGCTTCTGAGCCTTGGCCGATACCGGCCCCCAGGCCGCCGCGGACCGGACCCCGCGGCGGCTTTATGTCTATAACGGCGGGTTTCTGACGCAAAAGCGGGTGCGCCGCATCCTCGAACTGTCGGGATACGAGATCCGCCTCGGCAAGCCGGGCGCAGGCGACCTGGTCGGCATCTGGGGTCAAAGCCCGACCTCCCCCCGCGGCGAGGCCGTGGCCGCCCGGACAGAAGCGGCGATCCTTCGGGTAGAGGATGCCTTCTTGCGGTCCGTCCTGCCGGGCCGCAACGGAGAGCCGCCGCTGGGCCTGCATCTCGACCGGTCGGGGGTGCATTTCGACCCCGCGACACGCTCCGACCTCGAGACGCTGCTGGCCACCGCGCCGCTGGACGACACCGCCCTGCTCGACCGCGCGCGCGACGGGATCGACCGTCTGCGCGCGGGTCACCTGTCGAAATATACCGGCGTCGACCCGGCCCTGCCCGTCCCCGACCCCGGTTTCGTTCTGGTGATCGACCAGACACGCGGCGACGCCAGCGTCACCGCCAGCCGCGCCGACCGCAACACGTTTCGCGAGATGCTGTTTCTCGCCCGCGAGGCGCATCCCGGCGCCCGCATCCTCGTCAAGACCCATCCCGAAACCCGGCTTGGCCACAGGCAGGGCCATCTCGGCGCCGACGACCTTGACGAGGGGATGGCGCTGCTGACCGATCCCGTCTCGCCCTGGACCCTGCTGGAGGGAGCGATCGCGGTCTATACCGTCTCGTCGCAGTTGGGCTTCGAGGCGATCCTGGCGGGCCACAAGCCCGTGGTGCTGGGCCAGCCCTTCTACATGGGCTGGGGCCTGACCGATGACCGCACACCGCTTGACCGGCGGCAAAGACGGCTGACCCGCGCTCAGCTTTTTGCCGCGGCCATGATCCTTTACCCCACATGGTATGACCCCTATCGCGACCGGCTGTGCAGCTTCGAAGAGGCCGTCTCGACGCTGGAGGCCGAGACCCGCGCCTGGCGCGACGATCACGCGGGCTGGGTCGGCGCAGGCATGCGCCTGTGGAAACGCGCGCCCCTGCAACAGGTCTTCGGGCGTCACCGCAAGATGCGCTTTGCCGATGGCGACCGGGCCATCGACCTGGCGCGACGCGACGCGCGGCGGCTGATGGTCTGGGCCGGCAAGACGACCGAAGCGCTCGACACAGCGGGCGCCGTGCGGGTCGAGGACGGGTTCCTGCGGTCACGCGGGCTGGGGGCCAATCTTGTCCCGCCGCTCAGCCTCGTGCTCGACGATCTGGGCATCTATTACGACCCGTCCCGCGAAAGCCGGCTGGAATGGCTGATCAACCGCGCCGAAACGCTGCGCCCCGCCGAACGCGACCGCGCCCGCGCGCTCATCGCGCGGATCACCGGTCTGGGGCTCAGCAAATACAACCTCTCCGCGGGCGGCCTTCCCGATGACCTGCCCCCGGGCCGGCGCATCCTGATCCCCGGCCAGGTCGAGGATGACGCCTCGATCCGTCTCGGCGCGCCCGACATCCACACCAACCGCGCCCTCCTCGAGGCGGCGCGGGCCGCCAACCCGGCGGCGATCCTGCTCTACAAGCCCCATCCCGATGTGGAGGCGGGGCTGAGGCCGGGCGCCGTGCCCGATGCGGGCCGCATCGCCGACAGGGTGCTCGACCGGACCGATCCGGTGGCCGCCATCAACGCGGTGGACGAGGTCTGGACCATGACCTCCGCCCTGGGCTTCGAGGCGCTCTTGCACGGGCGGCGCGTCACCTGCCTCGGCCAGCCCTTCTATGCCGGCTGGGGCCTGACCGACGACCGGGCGATGCCGCTGCCGCGCCGCGAGGCCAGGCCGGGCCTCGAGGGTCTGGTCCACGCGGCCCTCATCGCCTATCCGCGCTATCACGACCCCGTCAGCGGCCGCCCCTGCCCGGTCGAGGTGGCGGTCGACAGGCTTGCCTCCGGCACGATCCCCGCGCCAGGCTTGGCCAACCGGGCGCTGGCCAAGCTGCAAGGCGCCTTCGCAAGCTACGCTTATCTCTGGCGCTGACCCTTCATCTTTCTTCAAATACCTCCGGGGGGAAGCCCCGAAGGGCCGGGGGGCAGTGCCCCCCTTCGCCAAATTTCCGGAAATTTGGCGCGCCTTGCCCGGTCAATCCGCGCAACGCCAGACCGACAGCGTGTCCGCGCCCACCGGGCGGGTCTCGGCCAGGCGAAACCGCTCTGCCTCCGCCAGCCGTTCAAGCCCCATGACCGATACCGATGGCGTCCCTTCCGCTCCGATGACAAGGCCCGCGTGAAAGGTGACCAGCTCGTCCACGCAGCCCGCAGCCAGAAGCGAGGCGGCCAGCGCGCCGCCGCCCTCGCAGAATATCCGGGTCAGGCCAGCCTTGCCCAGCACCTTCAGCGCATCGGGGATCGACACCTGCGCCCCCGATACCTCGCAGGGCAGGCACCGCGCGCCCAGCGCCTGAAAAGGGGCGATCTGGTCGCGCCGCGCGGCCGCGTCATGCACGATCCACAAGGGCACCTCGCCGGCCGATCGGGCCAGTTGGCCACCCGCCGGCAGGTCCAGCCAGCGCGACAGGACGACGCGCACCGGCTGGCGCGTGACGCCCAGCCCCCGCACCGTAAGCATCGGGTCATCGGCGCGCGCCGTGCCGCCGCCGACCATCACCGCGTCATGGCGTGCGCGCATCGCGTGAACCAGATGGCGCGCCTCGGGGCCGGTGATCCAGCGGCTCTCGCCCGACGCGGTGGCGATCCGGCCATCCAGCGTCGTGGCCAGTTTCAATGTCACGAAGGGGCGCCCCGTCGCGTGAACGCCCAGAAACCCCGCATGATCGCGCCGGGCCTCGGCCTCGCGGATGCCGGTGACGACCTCGATCCCCGCTGCGCGCAGACGGTCCGCGCCGCCCGCTGCCGCGACGTTCGGGTCGGAATGGGCGATCACGACACGGGCCACGCCCGCGGCGATCAGCGCGTCGGCACATGGCGGGGTGTTGCCGTGATGGGCGCAAGGTTCGAGCGTGACATAGGCCGTGGCCCCGCGCGCCTCCGCGCCCGCCCGGTCAAGTGCGACCCGTTCGGCATGACGTGTCGTGGCCGCATCCGTGGTGCCCCGCGCGATCACGCGACCGTCGCGGACCAGAACGCAGCCCACCGAGGGCCAGGAAAAGGGCTGTTGCCGGCCCAGACCCCGGCGCCCCATGGCCAGCGCCATGGCCATGAATCGCTGATCGTCGGGGCGGGTCATCTATGGCCTAGCCTTCGACCCCGTCCTCGGTCTTCTTCTCGGGGCGCAGGTCTTCCATGAACTTGTCGAAATCGTCGACGGCCTGGAAATTCTTGTAGACGCTGGCAAAGCGCACATAGGCGACGGTGTCGATCCGGGCGAGGCTCTCCATCACGATTTCACCGATCTGGCTGGAATGGATGTCGGTCTCGCCCATGCTTTCAAGCCGCCGCACGATGCCCGAGATCATCTGGTCCATCCGCTCGGGTTCGACGGGCCGCTTCTGCAGGGCGATCCGGATCGAGCGTTCCAGCTTGTCGCGGTCGAAATCCTCACGCCTGCCATTCGACTTGATCACGACGAGGTCACGCAACTGCACACGTTCATAAGTTGTGAACCGGCCACCGCAGGCGGGGCAGAACCGCCGCCGCCGGATCGCGACATGATCCTCCGCCGGGCGCGAATCCTTCACTTGTGTATCGACGTTTCCGCAAAACGGGCAACGCATGGTCAATCCCTCGTCTCTGCCTCTTGGGGTGCACCCCTTATGTTATACGACCGTTATAAGGGGGACGCGACGGGTTGGGTAGGGCGCAAATGCGCCCCCCACATCTCGATCCGCGTGCTGAGTCCTGAAGGATACACCGGCTCCGGCAGCGCGGGGGCCTCGCCCCTCGAACGGGGCCTCAGGCGAGGTGCGCCACGACGTTCCGATGGTGCGATTGGTCGCGATGTTCGAAAAGATAAATTCCCTGCCACGTTCCGAGCATCATTTTCCCGTTCAGGACAGGAATTGACAAATGTGTCGGCAGGAGAGCGGCCTTGATATGGGCCGGCATGTCGTCGGGCCCCTCATAGGTATGGGTCAGATAGGCCATCGAAGGGTCGGTGGAGGGCGGCACGAGGCGGCGAAAGAAGGCCGCGAGGTCATCGCGCACCTCGGGATCGTTGTTTTCCTGAATCAGGATCGAACAGGAGGTGTGCCGGACGAACAGGGTCAACAGACCGTCACCCGTGACCCACCGGGCCACGTCGCGGGTAAATTCGTAAAGGCCCTGCCCTCGTGTCTCGATCCGGAAAGAGGTCTGCACGTCGCTCAGTCGAACACCCGGTCGCCCTGCTCGTCGATCATCTGACGCGCCTTGGCGACCGAGGCCGCAACGGCATCGTCCTTGCCGTTCATGGTGTCGGCGCGGATCAGGTGATGGACCTTGCCATCCTTCTCGATCCGGGCGGCGACGCGGTAGACGCCACCGTCGTGGATCGGCTCGGGCGTGATGGTAAAGCCGTTATGCTCCTCGGCGGGACCCGCGGAAGAGACCCCGCCGGTCTTGGAGGAGCCCTTGTTTCCAAACAGTTTCGACAGGATCGACATGGGCCGTGCCTATTGGTCCAGGAACGAGCGAAGCTTGCGGCTCCGGCTCGGATGTTTCAGCTTGCGGAGGGCCTTGGCCTCGATCTGGCGGATGCGTTCGCGCGTCACGCTGAATTGCTGGCCCACCTCTTCAAGCGTGTGGTCGGTGTTCATGCCGATGCCGAAGCGCATCCGCAAGACCCGCTCCTCCCGCGGCGTAAGCGAGGCCAGAACGCGGGTCGTGGTTTCCTTGAGGTTTTCCTGAATGGCGCTATCCAGCGGCAGGACGGCGTTCTTGTCCTCGATGAAGTCGCCAAGCTGGCTGTCTTCCTCGTCGCCGATGGGCGTTTCCAGAGAAATCGGTTCCTTGGCGATCTTCATCACCTTGCGAACCTTTTCCAGCGGCATCTGGAGTTTCTCGGCCAGTTCCTCGGGCGTCGGTTCGCGACCGATCTCGTGCAGCATCTGCCGGCCCGTGCGGACCAGCTTGTTGATCGTCTCGATCATGTGGACCGGGATCCGGATCGTGCGGGCCTGATCGGCGATGGACCGGGTGATGGCCTGGCGGATCCACCAGGTGGCGTAGGTCGAGAACTTGTAGCCGCGCCGATACTCGAACTTGTCCACGGCCTTCATCAGGCCGATATTGCCTTCCTGAATGAGATCAAGGAATTGCAGGCCGCGGTTCGTGTATTTCTTGGCAATGGAAATCACCAGGCGCAGGTTCGCCTCGACCATTTCCTTCTTGGCCTGGCGGGCCTCTTTCTCGCCCTTCTGGACCTGGCTCACGATGCGGCGGAATTCCTGGATGTCGACACCGACATACTGGCCGACCTGCGCCATGTCGTTGCGCAACTCCTCGACCTTGTCCTTCGATCTTTCGATCAGCATCTGCCAGCCGCGGCCGGATTTCTGGCCCATATCCTCAAGCCAGCTGGGATCAAGCTCGCGCCCGCGATATTCGTCGATGAATTCGCGGCGGTTGATCCGGGCCTGGTCGGCCAGCTTCACCATCGCGCTGTCGATTGCCATGATGCGCCGGTTGATCCCGTAAAGCTGGTCGATCAGCGCCTCGATCCGGTTGTTGTGCAGGTGAAGCGAATTCACCAACTCCACGATCTCGGATCTGAGCGACTGATACGTCACCTCGTCGCCCTTGGAAAAGCTGCCATCCTCGTTCAGCGTCGCCGAAATCCGGGCATCCTGCATTTCGGACAGGCGCGAGAAGTCATGAGCGATGCGTTCCAGTGTCTCGAGAACGCGGGGCTTGAGCGCGGCTTCCATCGCAGCCAGCGACATGTTCGCCTGCTCGTCGTCATCCTCGTCATCGTCGCGGGCGATCGGGTTGCCGTCGGCGTCAAGCTCGGGCTCGTCAGATTTCTTGTCGGTCTCGCCCGCGCCGGTCACGGAGGCATCGACGACCGGCTCGTCCTCGCCATCCTCGCCCAGCTGGTTGCCGAACGTGGTCTCGAGGTCGATGACATCGCGCAGAAGGATGTCCTCGTTGAGAAGTTCGTCGCGCCAGATTGTGATCGCCTGAAAGGTCAGCGGGCTTTCGCACAGCCCAAGGATCATCGTGTTGCGGCCGGCCTCGATGCGCTTGGCGATCGCGATCTCGCCCTCGCGCGACAGAAGCTCGACCGAGCCCATTTCGCGCAGATACATCCGCACCGGGTCATCGGTGCGGTCAAGCTTTTCGGATTCGCCCGACGAAATCGCCACGTCGCGATTGCCACCCACCGTGGCAATCTCGCGGGATTTGCCGTCGTCCTCGACCTCTTCGCTCTCTTCCTCCTCGGTGACCTGGATGCCCATCTCGGAGAGCATCGACATCACATCCTCGATCTGGTCGGACGAGACCTGATCGGGCGGAAGGACGCTGTTGAGTTGATCGTAGGTAATGTATCCGCGCTCGCGCGCATCGGCGATCATCTTCTTGACCGCGGCCTGGCTCATGTCGAGGCTGATATCGCCGTCCTGAACGTCTGCCTTGTTCTGGTCGTCGGTGTCTTTCGCGGCCATGCACGACTCCTGAAAATTCTAACGGGCGGTGAGATGATTCGCCCGATTCGCTTCAAATACCGAATCAACCTTGCGCAAAAGTGATTCGCAACCTGAGCAGGGCGATTTGACTGCCGAGTGTTGCTATCCTCTCCGGCCACTCCCTTTCTAGATAGGTCAGCTTCGGCGCTTTGCAAAGTTGATCGACCCCAAAAGGTTATCGAGGGCCGTCCGTTCGTCCCGCCGCATCCGCGCACCATTGTCTCCGGTGTCGTATTCGGCGCGGTCCTCGTTGTCGCCCCGCCCCGCCCTGTCGACCGATTCGGCCGCCTTGCGCAACCGCCAGGTCAGCCCCTCGTCCACCATGCCTGTCAGATCTTCGATCGCTTCCTCGATCTCGCGGGCATGGCCGCGGCGGGCGCTGAGCTTGGCCAGTTCCTCTGCAAGGCACAGCCGGGCATTACCCGGATCGGCCTTGCGGCGGATAGCGGGCACAACCGCGATATGGGGCTGCGCAAAGAGGCGCGCAACCAGCTCGCCCCCCAATTCGTCGGAAACGGCGTCCTCGACCTCGCCCGCCCCCGCCCGCCGCAGGATCGCGTCGCGCAAGGAGGCATGATCGGAATCGCGGCATTCCATCCGTTCGATCTCGGCCTCGAATTCCTCGATCAGTCCCGGATTGCGCAGCAGGACGGCAAGGATCACACCTTCGCGCAGACGGTCCTCGACGGCCTCGCCCACGGCCAGGACCGACGCCCGGGTGCCCGCCGTCGGATGCGGTGCAGCATCGCGCCGCCACTTGCCTGCGCCGCCCCTGAACGCGCCCCCTGACGCGCCCCCCGACGCGCTCCTGCCTGATGAACGGCCACGGCCGAACAGCTCCCAGCGCAGATCCTTCAGCTCCTGCCCGTAATGGCTCTTGAGCGACGGGTCGGGGATCACCCGGATCGCGTCCCGCAACGCCTTGTCGAGAGCGGCCTTGCGCTCGGGGCTGTCGAAGACCTTGCCCTCGGTCTCCCGCCGCCACAGCAATTGAACCAGAGGCACGGCACCCTCGATGATCCGCCGCATCGCCCCCGCCCCCTGCGCGCGCAGCACATCGTCGGGATCCATGCCCGCGGGCATCAGCGCAAAGCGCAGAGACCGCCCCGCCTCCAGCAGCGGCAGGGCCAGGTCGATCAGACGCATCGCGGCCCGCAGGCCGGCAGTGTCGCCGTCGAGTGCTATCACCGGCTCGGGCGCCATGCGCCACATCAGCTGCAACTGGTCGGCGGTGATCGCGGTGCCCAGCGGCGCGACCGTCGCCGCAAACCCCGCCTCCACCAGCGCGATCGTGTCCATGTAGCCTTCGGCCACGACAAGGGGGCCGCCCTTGCCCGCAGCCTCCCGGGCAGGGGCGTGATTGTAAAGGCTCCGCCCCTTGTCGAAAAGCGGCGTTTCGGGCGAATTCAGATACTTGGCGCGCGCATTGGCCTCCATCGCCCGTCCGCCCAGCGCGATCGCGCGGCTCCGCCCATCCCGGATCGGAAAGATGATCCGCCCCCGGAACCGGTCATAGGCCGGGCCACCGTCATCGGGCCGGGCGGCCAGCCCCGCCTCGACGATCAGCGCCTCGTCGATCCCCTTGCCCTTCAGCGCGCCCAGGACGCCCTGCCGCTGATCGGGCGCAAAGCCGATCTCCCACCGTTCAAGCGCGGCAGAATCGAGACCGCGCCCCGAAAGGTAATCGCGCGCGGCCGCGGCCTGCCCGGTTCTCAGTTGCAGCCGGTAATGCTGAACGGCCTGATCCATCACCTCGCTCAGCCGGGTGCGGTGATCGGCCTTTTCCTGCGCCTTCGGGTCACGCCGGGGCACCGGCATGCCGGCCTCGCGGGCGAGGATTTCGACCGCCTCCATGAAGCCCACATTCTCGGTTTCCTGAACGAAGTTGAACGCGTCGCCCTTCGCGTGGCAGCCAAAGCAGTAATAGAATCCCTTCCTGTCATCGACATGGAAGGAGGCGCTCTTTTCCTGATGAAACGGGCATGGCGCCCAGAGGTCTCCCTTGCCCTGGTTGGACTTGCGGCTGTCCCACATGACCTTGCGGCCGACGACCTGGCCAAGGCTCAGGCGGCTGCGCAATTCGTCGATGAAACCGGGGGGCAGACTCATGAGGCAAGTATCGGGACCCCTGCCGCCACAATCAAGGCGGCACCTTTCATCTTTCCCCAAATACTCATTCCGCCCTCTGCCATGTCGAAATGCGCCAGCCGGACCGGGCGCCGCCGCCCCGCCAAAATTATCTAATTTTGGCCCCCGCGCCGCGTGGCGAAGAAATCGCGCAGCAGGGCTGCGGCCTCCGCCTCTGCGATCCCGTCGTAGATCTCGGGGACGTGGTGACATTGCGGATGCGCAAAGACCCGCGCGCCCTGCGCGACGCCGCCCGATTTCGAGTCGGGCGCGCCATAATACAGCCGGGCAAGCCGGGCATGGGCGATGGCGGCCGCGCACATGGCGCAAGGTTCCAGCGTGACGTGGATATCCGCCCCCGAGAGCCGTTCCTGCCCCAGCCGCGCGCAGGCGGCCCGGATGGCCAGCATCTCGGCATGGGCGGTCGGGTCGGCAAGCTCGCGGGTCCGGTTGCCCGCACGCGCCAGCACCTCGCCCTGCCGCACGATGACCGCGCCCACCGGCACCTCGCCCCGCGCGGCGGCGGCGCGGGCCTCGTCCAGCGCGATTTCCATGTAGCTGCGAAACACCATGCCCCATCTGCCCGGCGCGCGGGGCCTCTGGCAAGACCCGCGGCAATGGCTTAGAGCGGGGCATGGCCAAATATCCCTCCTCCCCGCCCGCAACTCCGCCCTCGGGCGACCGCATCGCAAAGGTTCTCAGCCGGGCCGGCATCGCCTCGCGCCGGGATGCGGAACGCATGATCGAGGCGGGGCGCGTCTCGGTCAACGGCAAGAAGATCACGGGCCCCGCTCTCAACATCGCGCCCGGCGACAGGATCACCGTCGACGGCAAGCCCGTGGGCCCGCCGGAGCCGGCGCGCCTGTGGCTTTACCACAAGCCCGCGGGCCTCGTGACCACCTCGCGGGACGAGTTGGGCCGGCCCACGATCTTCGACCGGCTGCCCGAGGGCATGCCGCGGGTCATGCCCGTGGGGCGGCTCGACCTGACCTCCGAGGGTCTTCTGATCCTGACCAATGACGGCGAGGTCAAGCGGCGTCTGGAACTGCCCTCGACCGGCTGGCTGCGCCGCTACCGCGTCCGCATCAAGGGCGCGCTGTCCGAGGCCGCGCTCGACACCTTGCGCCGGGGCATCACCGTGGAGGGCGTCAACTATCAGCCGATGGACGTGACCTTCGACCGCCAGCAAGGCGCGAATGCCTGGCTGACCGTATCGCTGCGCGAGGGCAAGAACCGCGAGATCCGGCGCGCGATGGAAGCGCTCGGTGTCACGGTCAACCGCCTGATCCGGCTCAGCTATGGCCCGTTCCAGCTGGGCAACCTGGCCGCCGGCGAGGTGGAGGAGGTGCGACCCAAGGTGGTGCGCGATCAGTTGGGGATCGAGGCGCCGAAACAGGCGGGCAAGCCTGCACGCCCCGGCGGCAAAGCCGCGCGCCCCGGCGCCAAGGTCCTGCGCCGCCGAAAGGGGCCCGCCGGGACAGCGAGCCCCCCCACCCCAAAGAGGTGATGCGGGTCATCCGAACCAACACAAAGGCCAATAGAGTGCACAGCCTTCACGGATCTCCCGCTCCCGGCAGGGCGATCAAGGGATTTGCTGCCCCGCCGGGACGCCCCCACCCGGGACTGGCCCGCGGGTGACGCAACGGAACAATGACTACCCCGCCCGTCGTGAAACAGGGGGAAAAACGGGACCACATTCCCGAATCGACAAGACGAAATCTCTTGAATTCAGGTATTTGGGCCAAGGGCGCACCCATTTTGGCGCGATCCGGGGCAATCGCCCTCTCGCAATCGTATCGATGTTCCACATATGTTACGGATATGGGCGATCCCTTTGCCCGCAGGAAAAGCACGACCAGAAACTGAAATGGCCCGACTGATCCTCATTTTGCTGTTTGCCGCCGTGATCGTGATCACGGTCTCGTCTGTCATGTCGCTCGTCCGGTTTCTGGGCGGCGCGGACCCGCGCCCGGCCTCGGGCCCCCAGATGGAGTTTTCGATGCCCGGTGCAGTTCAGACCATCGCCTTCGTCCTTCTTGTCGTTCTGATGTTCGGTGTCGTGACCGGACTGATCGGGGGGCTGTGATGGCACGCAGGTTCGGCGGCGAACACAGTCCCGGCCAGACCCGGGACGGAAAGGCCGATGTCCTGCGCAGGGCCCGGCGCGAAGAAGCGCGGGTGGATGCGGCCGGCGCGCGGGCGAACATCCTGTTCCTCCCACCTGTCATTCTGGTCTTCCTGTCGCTCGATGACGGTGCGGCGGCCCTGACCGTGGCGATCCTTTCGGGGGCGATCCTCGTGCTGGCCGCCTGGCTCCTGCGCGAGGGTCTGCGGGCCGAGGCCGCCTATAACGCCCGCCCCATCGCGCGCCGCCCCGCCCTGCCGCGCAAGATGCTGTCCAGCGTCCTGACCGGGATCGGGATCGGCCTTGCGGCCACGACGGGCGACGGGTCGATCCTGGCGGCGGGCCTGTACGGCCTGATCGGGATCGGCCTGCATGTGACGGCGTTCGGCATCGACCCCTTGAAGGACAAGCGCATGGAAGGGATCGACACCTTCCAGCAGGATCGGGTCGCCCGCGTCGTCGACGAGGCCGAAAACCTGCTCGAGGCGATGCGCGGCCAGATCGCGAGCCTCAAGGACCGCAAGCTCGATCTTGCCGTCGCGCGGTTTCAGGCCACGGCCCGGCAGATGATCCGCACCGTGGAGGAGGATCCGCGCGACCTGACCTCGGCGCGGAAATTTCTCGGCGTCTACCTGATGGGCGCGCGCGATGCCTCGGCCAAGTTCGCCGATCTCTACCGGCGGCACGGCGACGAGGAGGCCCGCGCCGAATACGAGGCGCTTCTGGTCGATCTGGAAGAGAATTTCGCGGCCCGGACAGAGAAACTTCTGGAGGGGGATCGCACAGACATGGATATTGAAATCAAGGTGCTGCGTGACCGTTTGCAGCGTGAAGGGGTCACTCCGCCGGAGTAGGGCCCGAAACAGGGAGTATTGTTAATGTCAGAAGATATACGCAGCCGCGCCACCGCCGCGCTCGCCGAGGTCGAAAAGGTTACCGCAGTCGTGCTGCCCGAACCGAAGGGAGAGATCGTGCCGCTTGCATCCGCGCCGCCACCCCAGGCCGAGGAAATCAACCGCCGCATGGCGGAACTCGACATGTCGGACACGAATTCGATCGTCTCCTTCGGGTCGTCCGCACAGGCCGAATTGCAGCAGATATCGCAATCCATGCTTCAGGGCGTGCGCAACAAGGATGTGGGCCCGGCAGGCGACAGCCTGCGCACCATCGTCTCCACGATCCGCGGCTTCAATGTGTCCGAACTCGATGTGCGCCGCGAACGCACCTTGTGGGAGAAATTGCTGGGCCGCGCGGCCCCGATGGCGAAATTCGCCGCCCGCTTCGAGGAGGTTCAGGGGCAGATCGACAACGTCACCGACGACCTTCTGCGCCACGAGCATGTCCTTCTGAAGGATATCGAAAGCCTCGATCTTCTTTACGAAAAGACGCTCGCCTTCTACGACGAGCTTGGTCTTTACATCGCGGCGGGCGAGGCCAAGCTGGAGGAACTCGACAGCACGACCATCCCCGCCAAGGAGGCCGAGGTGCAGGCCGCCCCGGAAGAGCAGGGCGTGATGAAAGCGCAGGAGTTGCGCGACATGCGGTCCGCCCGCGACGATCTGGAACGCCGGGTCCATGACCTCAAGCTGACGCGTCAGGTCACGATGCAGTCGCTGCCCTCGATCCGGCTGGTGCAGGAGAACGACAAGAGCCTCGTGACCAAGATCAACTCCACCCTCGTCAACACCGTTCCGCTTTGGGAAACCCAGCTGGCCCAGGCCGTGACGATCCAGCGCTCGGCCGAGGCGGCCCGCGCCGTGCGCGAGGCCAACGACCTGACCAACGATCTGCTGACCGCCAATGCCGAGAACCTGCGCTCGGCCAACAAGGCCATCCGCACCGAGATGGAGCGTGGCGTCTTCGACATCGAGGCGGTGAAATCGGCCAATGCCAACCTGATCGCCACGATCGAGGAAAGCCTCCAGATCGCGGACGAGGGCAAGCGCAAGCGCGCCGAGGCCGAGGCCGACCTGCAGAAGATGGAGGCCGAGTTGAAGGAGACCCTGTCCTCCGCAAGGTCGCGCGGCACCGGCACCGGGGCGCAGGTCGGCGAATCCGTCGATCAGGCGTCCTGAGCGCGGGCATGAAACCGGGGCTCAGGTCCGGTCTGCTGGTCCCGGCCCTTCTGGCGTTCGGGCTTGTCGCATCCTGCGACCAGTTCATCGCGCCGGAAGAGCCGGACCCGCCTGCCGATGGGGGCCGGCCCGATATCCCCGATCTGGATCTGCCGCCCCCGTCCGAGGACAGCGCAGCCCTGTCCGTCTATTACCGGAGGCTCCAGAACGACCTGCTGGTGCAAGGGCTTCTGCGAGGCGATGGCGGCGGGCCGGACACGCCCTTTACCGATGAGATGCTGGCCCGCAATTTCATCCGGATCGCGCTGTTCGACGAATACAGCGCCGACGGTGATACCCTGCGGGCCGAGCCGACGATCAGCCGGCTGCGCCGGTGGGAACGGCCAATCCGCATGGCCGTGGAGTTCGGCGAGACCATCCCCCCCGACCAGCGTGTCCAGGACCGCAACTCTGTCGGCGCCTACGCCGCGCGGCTGTCGCGCCTGACGGGCGTTCCGATCACCCAGACAGGCGCGAACCCCAATTTCCATGTCCTCTTTCTCAACGAGGATGACCGCCGGGATTTTGAAGACAGGTTGCGCCAGATCGTGCCCGGCATCGGCGAAAGCTCGGTCCGGGCCTTCATGTCTCCGGGGCGCGAGACGCTGTGCCTTGTCATCGCCTTTTCCGAAGCCGGCGCCCCCACCTACAGCCGCGCCGTGGCCCTGATCCGGGGCGAACATCCCGACCTTCTGCGCCTGGCCTGCATCCACGAGGAACTGGCCCAGGGCATGGGGCTGGCCAATGACAGCCCGCAGGCCCGCCCCTCGATCTTCAACGATGACGAGGAATTCGGGCTTCTGACCGACCATGACGAGCTTTTGTTGCAGATGCTCTACGACGACCGCTTCCGCCCCGGCATGACCGCCGCCGAAGCCGCCCCCATCGCGCGCGAGATCGCGACGGAACTGGTGGGAGGCGAAAGTTGACATCCCCATTCTCCAGCCACACCGTTTTTCCAGATAGCTAAGGGAGCTTTGCCCATGGGCATTCTCGATTTTCTTTCCGGCCAGTTCATCGACGTCATCCACTGGACCGACAACACCAACGACACCATGGTCTGGCGCTTTGAACGCGAGGGGCACGAGATCAAGTATGGCGCCAAGCTGACGGTGCGCGAGGGGCAATCGGCCGTCTTCGTGCACGAGGGCGTTCTGGCGGACGTGTTCTCGCCGGGGCTCTACATGCTCGAGACGAACAACATGCCGATCATGACCTCGCTTCAGCATTGGGACCACGGGTTCCGATCGCCCTTCAAGTCCGAGGTCTATTTCGTCAACACCACGCGGTTCACCGACAACAAGTGGGGCACAAAGAACCCGATCATGGTGCGCGACCCGGAATTCGGGCCGACCCGCCTGCGCGCCTTCGGCACCTACGCGATGCGGGTGGCCGAGCCCGCAAAATTCATGACCGAAATCGTGGGCACGGATGGTGAATTCACCTCCGGCGAGATCACGATGCAGATCCGCAATATCGTGGTGCAGGAAGTGTCGCGGGTGCTGGCTTCTTCGGGCATCGCGGTCCTCGACATGGCGGCCAACACCGCCGACATGGGCAAGCTGGTCACCCAGGCCATCGCCCCCACCATCGCGCAATACGGCCTCGCGATCCCCGAATTCTACATCGAGAACATCTCGCTGCCTTCCGAGGTGGAAAAGGTCCTCGACAAGCGGACCTCGATGGGGATCGTGGGCGACCTGAACCGCTATTCCCAGTTCGCCGCCGCCGAGGCGATGGGCAAGGCCGCCGAGAACGAGGGCGGCGCAGGCGCCGGCATGGGCGCCGGGCTTGGCATGGGGATGGGCATGGCGATGGCCGGCAAGGCGGGCCCCTGGGGCGCCGCGCCGCAACAGCAGGCCGCACCCGCCGCCGCCGCACCACCGCCTCCGCCACCGGTCGAACATGTCTGGCATATCGCGAAGGACGGGCAGACCCACGGGCCGTTTTCCAAGGCCACCATGGGCCGGAAGGCCACCGACGGAGAGCTTACGCGCCAGTCGATGGTCTGGACGCCGGGCCAGGATGGCTGGATGCGGGCCGAGGATGTGCCTGAGCTGGCACAGCTTTTCACGGTTCTGCCTCCGCCGCCGCCGCCCGGCACCTGACGGGGCCTGCCACGTTCCGAAGGACATGACGATGACGACAATCACAGGCTATTCGCGAACCCAGATCGCGCTTCACTGGCTCACCGCCATAGGGGTCGTGACCGCCTTTCTGACCCGTGAGGGGATGGAAGACGCCTTCGACACGCTGCGCGACACCGGCGGGTCGCCCTACCCCACGATCCACAGCGTGGCGGGGATCACGGTGTTCTGGCTCGTCCTGGTCCGGCTGTGGCTGCGGCGCCGGGGCGCGCCCGAGCCCGAGGGCGAGGGGCTGGCACAGACAGCCGCGATCTGGGGGCACCGCCTGCTTTACCTTCTGCTTCTGGCGGTGCCGCTGGGCGGGTTCCTGACATGGATCGTCGGCATCCACGCGCTGGGCGATCTGCATGGCACGGCCGGACAAGCGCTTCTGATCGTGGCGCTTGGCCACGCGCTCATGGCGTTCTACCATCATTACGTGAAAAAGGACGGCACCTTGCGCCGCATGATCAGACCGCAATGAAATGGCCCGCCCGACGCACGATGCTGAAGGCCATCCACTGGACGATGGTGCCGCTTGCGCTGTGGTTCACGCTGGTCCAGCCGCGCGACGTGGCGGCGATCGGCCCCTGGGCGGTCGAACTGCATTCGATCCTGGGGCTGGTCTTCGTGTCGGGGGCACTGATCTGGTGGGCCGATTACCTGCGCCGGGGGCTCGCCTCCCGGCCGGGGCCGAAGCTGCCGCCCTGGGCGCGGCGGGTCCATTGGGTCCTGCACCGGGTGATGATCTGGGGGCTGTTCAGCGTGGCGCTGACCGGGCTTGGCCTTGGCCTGACGGCCAGCCGGCAGCTTTGGGCCGGCGGGGTCGTGCCCATCGGCGTGCCGCTGGGCCTGCCGCGCGCCAATGACGTGATCGGGTTGATCCATTCGATCGAATTCTATCTGCTGGCCGCGATCATCGCCTTTCACGCGGGCTTTCACATCTGGCGCCACATCGCCTTGCGCGACAACGCGCTGCGCATCATGTTCCCGCGCGCGCTGCATAGATATCTCTGAGGCATGCCATGACAGACCAGGACAACGCACCCGCCATCCCGGAGGAGAAACACCATTTCCCCTGCGGCCAATGCGGCGGAGACCTGGAATACAAGCCCGGCGAGGTGCATCTCGTCTGCCCCCATTGCGGCCACGAGGAGACGATCGACAAGAGCGTCGATCGCGACGAGGCCCTGCGCGAACGCAATTTGGACGCGGCCCTGCGCAACCAGATGGATGCCTCCGATATCGAGGAAACCCGCGTCGTCACCTGCCCCAATTGCGGCGCCCAGACCGAATTCGACGAGGCCGATCAGGCCGGGCGCTGCCCGTTCTGCGACACGCCCGTCGTGACCGATACCGGCACGCATCGGCATATCAAGCCGGCCGCCGTCCTGCCCTTCCGGATCAGGGAGACCGAGGCCCGCGCCTCGATGACGAAATGGCTTGGCCGGCTCTGGTTCGCGCCCAACGGGGTCCAGGAATACGCCCGCAAGGGTCGCGCCATGAGCGGCATCTATGTCCCCTACTGGACCTATGACAGCAAGACCCGCAGCCGGTATCGTGGCGCGCGCGGGGAACATTACTGGGTCACCCGCACCGTCAGGCGCAACGGCAAGACCGAACAGGTGCGCGAGCGCAAGACGCGCTGGTATCCCGCCTCGGGCACGGTGGCGCGGAATTTCGACGATCTTCTGGTTCTGGCCTCCCGCTCCCTGCCGAAGGACTATACCGACGCGCTGGAGCCGTGGGATCTGGACGATCTCGAAGGCTATCAGCCCGAATACCTGGCCGGGTTCCGGGCCGAGGGCTATCAGGTCGAACTGGCAGACGGCTATTCCGAGGCGCGCGACCGGATGGACCAGGTCATCCGCCAGGACGTGCGCCGCGATATCGGCGGCGACGCCCAGCGGATCAACCATGTCGAGAGCGATTACTGGGACATCACGTTCAAGCATGTCCTGCTGCCCGTCTGGCTTGCCGCCTACAAGTATCGCGGCAAGACCTATCGCTTCGTCGTCAACGGCCAGACCGGCAAGGTCAAGGGCGAACGCCCCTGGTCGGCCTGGAAGATCGCCATCGCCGTCGTCCTGGGGCTGATCGTAGCCGGTGCCGCCGGCTATGTCGCCTATCTCAACCAGTAGTTCGGTCGCGGCCCCACGGGGTTGCCCGCCGCGGGGCCAAGATCCGGCCCTGTCAGCCGGACTTCACCTCGATCTTGCGCGAGGTGCGTTCGGGCGCCGCCCGTCTGGGAACCGTCACGACGAGAACCCCGTCCTTGAGGTCGGCCGAGACCTTGTCGTGTTCCGCATCCCCCGGAAGACGGAACGACCTGCGAAACGCGCCATATTGGCGTTCGCTGAAATACCAGGTGTCGCCCTTGTCCTCGCGTTCGAACTTCTTCTCTCCGGTGACGGTGACCACCCCTTCATCCACCGTCAGCTCGATGTCGTCCCGGTCCACACCCGGAAGTTCCATCGTGATCCTGTATCCCTTGTCATCCGTCGACGCGTCCGATGCGGGCGTCACAAGGTTCGCCAGCCGGGTGCCGAAATTGCGGAAGGGCTCGTAAAGGGATGGCCACAAACCGCCGCTCTGTGTCGTTTCAACCATGATCGCTCCTCCTTTTATTGCGACTCGATCCACGTCATCGTGAAACCACGAAATCCGCCTGGCTGCCTTGACCGGAGTCAAAAACAACGGTCTAGACGAGGGTGTTGGCGCCAACATCAGACCGGAGATCCCGATGATCCTTTCCTGCGGCGAAGCCCTGATCGACATGCTGCCCCGCGAGACCGAGGCGGGCGAGGCCGCCTTTGCGCCCTATGCGGGCGGCGCCGTCTTCAACACCGCCATCGCACTGGGCCGGCTTGGCGCGCCTTCGGCCTTCTTCTCGGGGCTGTCGTCGGATTTGTTCGGCGATATCCTGCGCGCCTCGCTGGCGGATTCGAAGGTCGATGCAAGCCCCGCCCATATCTCGGACCTGCCGACGACGCTGGCCTTCGTGACGCTGAAGGGCGGGCAGGCCAGCTATGCCTTTTACGACGAAAACACCGCCGGACGGATGCTGTCGGAAGACGACCTGCCGGATCTGACCCCCGAGGCCGCCTTTTTTGGCGGGATCAGCCTTGTGGTCGAACCCTGCGGCACGGCCTACGAAACGTTGCAGGCCTGGCAGGCCGAACGCACCGTGACGATGATCGACCCCAATATCCGCACCAGTTTCATCAGCGAGGAAGCCTCCTACCGGCGGCGGCTCGACCGGATGATGGCGCGGGCCGATATCGTCAAGCTGTCGGACGAAGACCTGCACTGGCTGCGTGGCGAGGGCGATATCGACACGCTGGCCCGGTCGGTCCTGGGCAGCGGGCCAAGCCTTGTGCTGATCACGCGCGGCGCCGAGGGCGCCACGGGCTACACCGCGAGGGACGAGATCAAGGTGGCGGCGAGCCCGGTCGAGGTGGGCGACACGGTCGGCGCGGGCGACACGTTCAACGCGGGCGTTCTGGCCTCGCTTCATGCGGCGGGCGTGCTGCGCAAGGATGTCCTGCCCACGCTGGGCGTCGACGTGATCGGCGAGGCAATCTCTCTGGGCGTGCGGGCGGCGGCGATCACGGTGTCGCGCGCCGGGGCCAACCCGCCCTGGGCCGACGAGCTGTGAGGGCACTTGTCCAGCGGGTGAGCGAGGCCTCGGTCACCGTCGACGGGGACGTCATTGGCCAGATCGGGCCGGGGCTCTTGATCCTTGTCTGCGCGATGGCGGGCGACACCGCGGACAAGCCCGCGGCCCTTGCCGCCCGGATCGCGAAACTGCGGATCTTCCGCGACGAGGATCAGCGGATGAACCTGTCGCTTTTCGATGTGGGGGGCGAGGCGCTGGTGGTGAGCCAGTTCACGCTGGCCGCCGACACGTCGCGCGGCAACCGCCCCGGCTTTTCCGCCGCAGCCCCGCCCGCCGAGGGGGAACAGCTTTACGAGGCCTTTGCCGCCGCCATGGCCGATCTGGGCCCCAGGGTCGCGCGGGGCCGGTTCGGCGCGGACATGAAGGTCGCCCTTGTCAATGACGGCCCGGTCACGATCTGGCTGGAGGTGTAGCGCCCGACCGGGCCTGCCGCCGGATCATCGCCAAGGTCACCGGCGGGCCCAGGATTTCGAAGACGACGGTGCTGGCGATGGTCAGGGCCATGATCGACGACGCCCATTCGGGAAAGGTGTCGCCCGCGACAAGGGCCATGCCCACCGCGACGCCCGCCTGCGGCAGGAGCGCCGGCCCGAACAGCGCCTTGTCGGGCCCTCGCACGCCACCGACCCACGCACCCACAAGCCCACCGATCCAGCGCGCGATGACCCGAAGGACCATGTAGATCGCCCCGGTCCAGCCCAGCAGGAACAGCGCCTCCACCTCGAGCGAGGCCCCCGCAAGCAGGAAGAACAGGATCATGAACGGCCATTGCAGGTTCTCGATCTCGTGAAAGGCCCGCTCGTGATGCCGGGCAAGGTTCGTCACCACGGCCCCCACGGTCATGCCGGTGACGAGGAACGACACCTCGAACCACAGGGCCAGCCCGGCCGACAGGAAGACGACGCCGATCGCCTCGGCCTGTTGCGGCTCTCCGGGTAACAGGCGCCCGGTCAGCTGCGCCGCGGGCAGCCCCAGCACAAGGCCCAGAATGACCGCGCCGCCCAGATCGTGACCCGCGCCCGAGGCCACATCGGCCCAGCCCGCCGATTGTCCCGCCAGAACCAGCGCCACGCTGAAGACCAGAAGCCCCCAGACATCGTCGATCGCGACAATGCCCTTGAGCGTGTCGGTAAAGGGGTTCGACATCCCCGATTGTCGGATCACGTCGGCCATGGCCGCGGGCGCGGTCGCCGTGGCGATGGCCCCGAGGATCAGCGCAAGGCCGGGCGGCAATCCGATCAGGATCAGCCCGCCCGAGACCAGCACGATCGTCACAACGACGATCGCCAGAGAAATCGCGAGGATCGCCCGGCCATGGCTCATGAGGTTGTCGCGCGACAGGGCCCCGCCCAGAAGGAAGGCCACCATCGTCAGGGCCACGATGGAGATCGCATCGAACCAGGCGACCACGTCCGACGGGATCAGGTCGAACCCCGCCTGCCCCGCCCCGAGGCCGAGCAGCAGAAGCATGGTGACGCGGGGCAGACGGGTCATGCTGCCGAACTGGTCGGCCACAAGCCCCGCCAGAAAAAGCACACCCAGCGTGATCAGGACGACGGCGTTTTCCATGACGCATCCTCACCGCCATGCTCGCCCCGGTCCTTGATCGGGATCAAGGACGGCCGGATGCGGCAATACACGCGACCCGGCGCCTAGCAGCGGCGCGCGTAGAGCATGACCCACATCGGCCCTTGCGGACCGTCGGCCACGCCGATGCCGTAATGGGTCGCCCGGTCCAGAAGGATATTGCGCCGGTGGCCTGCCGAATTCATCCAGCCCGACACGATCTGCTCGGCGCGGGGAAATCCAAAGGCAAGGTTCTCGGCCGTAAGGCAGGTCCGGAAGCCAGCCCTCTCGGCCCGTTGGGCGGAATTGCTGCCATCGCTGCCCTGATGGGACATGCGCCCGGTGCGGGCGATGTCACAGGCATGACGCTGGGCCGCCTGCATCAACCGGCCGTCCCCGCGCAGCGCGGCCAGACCCTGACCCTGCCGCGCCGCGTTGACGCCCTGACCAAGGCCGCTGACCAGCGCTTCCAGATTGGCGGGCACGCGGCAATTGCCTTGCGCAAGGCCCGCATTGGCAAGCACGACCGGCACCAGCACAAGGGCTAAGCGAAACATGGGCAGGGACTCCGTCAGATCGGTGTGCAGGCTGGACGTGAAAGCCTAACGCCCGGTGACCAGATGGGAAAGAAGATAGATCGCCGCCGCCACGCAGACGATGCTCGGGCCGACCGGGGTATCCAGCCAGACCGCCGCCCACAGGCCCGCGATCGCCGCCACCCCTGCAATCGCCATCGACAGGATCGCCATCGCCTCGGGCGTGCGGGCCATGCCCCGCGCCGCGGCGGCCGGCATGATCAGAAGGGCCGCGATCAACAGCGCGCCCACGACCTTGATCGCCACCGCCACGACACAGGCGATCGCCAATGTCAGGAGCCGTTGGTCCCGGCGCGGATCAAACCCTGCCGCATGGGCCAGATCGGGCGTCAGCGTCGAGGCCAGAAGCCGCGACCAGAACCACCACAACAGCCCGATGACAACAGCCGCCCCGACCCAGATCACCGCGATATCGCCCCAGCCCACGGTCAGCACATCGCCAAAGAGATAGAGATCGAGGTTCACCTGCTGCCCGGGCAGAAGCGCGACCGCCACCAGACCCAGCGCCAGCGCCGAATGGGCCAGCACGCCGAGGGCGGTGTTCACCTCCTGCCCGCGGCTGTCCAGCCGGTCGAGCGCTAGCCCCATGACCAGCGCCATGATCAGCACGCCGGCAAAGATCGGCAGGCTTGTCGCCAGCGACAGCGCGACACCGAGGATCGCGGCATGGGCCGTCGCATCCCCGAAATAGGCCATCCGCCGCCAGACGACGAAACAGCCCAGAAGGCCCGCGGCAAGACCCGTGCCCAGCCCCGCAAGGGCCGCCCGCATCAGAAAGGCGTCAAACATCAATTCGTGGCGCCTTCGGCCGGAGCATCTTCGGAATGGTCTTTAGCGTGCCCGTGATCATGTGGGTGATCATGGTCGTGGTCGTGGTCATGGCGATACAGCGCCAGCGCCCCCTGGGTGCCGGTGCCGAACAGCTCGCGCCATGCGGGGGCGGCGCGCACGACCTCGGGGGTGCCCTCGCAGCAGATATGCCCGTTGAGGCAGATCACCCTGTCGGAGGCGCTCATCACCACGTGCAACTCGTGGCTGACCATCAGGACGGCACAGCCCAATTCGTCGCGCAGCGCCTCGATCTGCTTGTAGAAGGCCGCCTGCGCCGGCTGGTCAAGCCCCTGCGTCGGCTCGTCCAGCATCAGAAGATCGGGCCGGCCGATGATCGCGCGGGCCAGAAGGACACGCTGGAACTGTCCGCCCGACAACTCGGCCAGCTGTTTCTGCGCCACATGGGTGACCCCGGCCTCCTCGAGAGCGGCGCGCGCGTCGGCATCGCCGACCCTCAGGGGCAGATCCAGAAACCGCCGCACGGTGAGGGGCAGCGTCGTGTCGATCTTGAGGCTTTGCGGCACGTAGCCGATCTTGAGCCCCGGCGCCCGGACGACGCGACCCGCCTCGGGGCGGACAGCGCCGATCAGCGCCCGCAGCAACGTCGATTTGCCCGACCCGTTCGGCCCGACGATGGTGACGATCTCGCCCCGGTCGATCGCAAGGTCCACGTCGTTCAGGACGACCTGTCCCCCCTGCCGGACGCGCAGGTTTTCTGCCGCGATCAGGCTCATGCCCCCGCCCCGTCCTGGCAGGAGGGGCACAGGCCCTCGGCCTCTACCACCGCCTGCTCGATGACAAAGCCCGCCGCCTGCGCGGACCGGGCCAGCGGGCCGCCCCGGGCCTCTTCGGCCTCGGCCACGGTGCCGCAGGACCGGCAGATCATGAAGGCCGGGTCATGCGCCGCACCCGGCCGCGCGCAGGCAACGAAGGCATTCAGCCGTTCGATCCGGTGGGCAAAGCCCTGCTCGGTCAGAAAGCCAAGCGCACGATAGGCCACGGGCGGCTTTGAGCCCAGGCCTTCGTCGGACAGGCGGGCCAGCACGTCATAGGCTCCCATCGCCACGTGATTCTCGAGAAGGATCTCGAGGACCCTGCGCCGCACCGGGGTCAGCTGGACGCCCCGCTCCGCACAGGCGGTTTCCGCAGCGGCCAGCGCCGTTTTCACGCAGGCCGAATGGTCGTGTGGGTCGAACCCGTCGGTCATTGCCATCTTTCTGATTGTTATGTTATAACATCGCAATTATACGAAACGCGAAACAAACTCTCAAGGTCCCGATGAAACGTCTTGTCACAGCCCTGTCTCTTTTGCCCATCCCCGCGCTCGCCGACAGCCCCGTCGTCATCGCGGATACGCCGATCATGCACAGCCTTGCGACACGTATCGCGCAGGGCACCGGGATTCAGCCCGAATTGCTGCTGAATGGCGATTTTTCCGCGCATCACGGTGCGCTGCGCCCCTCGCAGGCCCGGTCGCTTGCCTCGGCGGACCTGGTCTTCTGGACCGGCGCCGACCTGACGCCCTGGCTGTCGCCGGCACTCGCCTCCCTCTCGCCCGAAGCGCGGGCCATCGAATTGCTGGCCTCCGAAGGCTGGACGCCTTTGGCCGGCGCCCCGCATGTCCATGACGAGGATCATGAGGATCACGATGCGCATGAGGATGAAGCCGGGCACGACGACCATGACGCGCATGACGCGCATGACGACCACGATGAACACGAGGATCATGGCGAGCATGACACGCATGATGAGCATGACGACCATGACGCGCATGACAACGATCACGCCGACGCCCATGCCGATGAGGCGAATGCCGAAGAGGCAATCGACCCCCATGCCTGGCTCGACCCCGCCGTTGCACTGGCCTGGGCCGGAACGATCGCGGACGAGATGTCCCGCATCGCTCCGGAGGAGGCTCCGGCCTTCGCTGCAAATCTCGACGCATTCGGCACCGAGATCGCGGCGCTGAGCACCGAGATCAAGGATATCCTCGCCCCCCATCAGGGCAGCGGATACGTGGTGGCGCATGATGCCTACGGCTATTTCGCCCGCAGCTTCGACATGGCGCCGCGCGGCTCGATCCTGCCGCCGGGCGCGCATGACGTGGGCCCACGGCAACTGGCCGAAATCCGCGATGTGGTGGCCGAGGAAGGCATCGGCTGCATCCTGTCGGACATCGAGACACCCGCCGAGACGGTCGAACTCGTCGCAAGCGCCAATGCCGCCCGCATCGTCGTGACCGACCCCGAAGGCCGCGACCCCGAAGCCGGCCCCGGCCTCTATGCGGCGACCCTTCGGGGGCTGGCCGTCGATCTGGCCGACTGCCTGACCGAGAACTAGGGCAGGAAATCCGGACTGGCCCCCCGGCGCCGGCCCCGCCATATCTGCGGGACCAATCGCAAGGGGCCCGTCATGCGCCGGATCGTCCTCGGACTTGTCATCCTGATCCTTGCGGGCGCAGGGCTTGCCCTGCGCCCCGGCGCATTGTCCGTGGAGGCGACCCCGCCCGCCTATGCCGATCTGCGCGCCGAGGCCCAAAGCCCGGCCGAGGAAGGCGCGGTCATCTTCACCTTCGGCCATTGGGGCGCGCTGAGTTCGGACACGCTGCGCAGTTCTGCCGCCCCATGGAAGCTGGTCAACGCAGCCATGGCGCTGGACGCCGCGAACGGTGATCCCGAGGCGGCGGCCAGGGCTGATATCGCCGCGCTCTATCGCCGGTTCGGATTTCACAGCCCCCGAAGCATCGGCAACTGGCCCGCCGACCTGCCGCCCCCCGTGCTTGACGCGCCGCTGGGCCAGAACGTGGGCACCGCAAGCGGGACCTGGCCCCCGACCGAGGTCACGATCTCGAATATCGGCTGCGCGGCCTGCCACAGCTCGGTCATGTATGACGAGACGGGCGCGCCGGACATCACCCGGGTCTGGCTGGGCGCGCCCAACGGCTCCATCAATCTGGAGGCGTGGACGCAGGCCCTGTATTCCGCGCTCCGCGACAGGACGGGCGATGCCGACGCCCTGATGGGGGTCCTGCGCGGGCTATACCCCGAGACCAGCCTGCGCGAGAGGCTGACCCTGCGCCACGCGATCCTGCCCGTCCTTCGGGCCGAGATCGCGGCACGGGAGGCCACGACAGGCCGGCTTCTGCCGTTCCGGGCCTCGCTTGCCGGGGCCACAAACGGGCTGGATTCCCTGCGCAACCGCCTTGGCCTCATCCCCGAGGGCGCGCTGGTCGAGGACAGCATCTTCAACTCGGTTCCCGATCTGGGCGGCCGGCTGTGGCGGACAAAGCTGCTGAATTCAGGAAGCTATGTCATCGAAGGAGCCGATCCCGGGACCGTCATCACCCAAGACGATATCACGGCCGGGCATCGCGAGGGGCTTGCCGGGATCATCGCCTATTTCACCGTCCCCTCCATGGGGGTCAGCAACGAGGTGGCCGAAGCGCATATTCCCGACGCCGCCCGCGTCACCGACTGGATGACGGAATATCGCCCCCAGCCCTTTCCCGGCGAGATCGACCACGCGCGCGCTCGCGCGGGGCAACGGGTCTATGCCCGCGCCTGCGCCGATTGCCACGGCGATTACGACGACAGCCTGAGCGCGCCGCGCCTGATCCGCTTTCCCAACTGGGAGGGCGATGTCGGCACCGACCCCGAGCGCGCCCGGCTCCTGACCGACGAGGTGGCGGATGCGGTCAATTCCGGCCTGTTCGGCCGCCATATCGACGCGCGGACGGTCGCGGGCTATGCCGCGCCGCCGCTGACCGGTCTCTGGGCCTCGGCGCCCTACCTTCACAACGGATCGGTGCCGACTTTGTGGCACCTCATGCGGCCCGGCACGACGCCCCAGCGGTTCGAGGTGGGCGGCCACAGGCTCGACCTCGAGAAGGTGGGGCTCGACCTCGACCCGCCGGCCGGCTACGCGCCATGGTCGATCCCGGCACAGGTCGACACCCGGGCCTTCGGTCTGTCGGCCTCGGGTCACGAGGTGGGCTTTGCCGGGCTGGACGAAGCCGAGAAGGCAGACCTTCTGGAATATCTCAAGCTGCTGTAGCGGGTCAGGGCGCCGGCTGGCAGAGGCGTCAAAGCGCCCGGGAATAGAGATGCAGCCGGTGCAGTTTGCGGGCGCCGGATTTCTCCTTCTGTGCAAGGCTCGGGCCATTGCTGTCCCCGATCCAGGTATTGCCCAGCGTCTCGTAGCCGGCGGCCTGCGCCGCGGTGATGACGCGGTTCAGGACCACGGGGTTCACCCCCCGGACCTGCCATTCGGGCATGACGCCGGAAAAGATCAGCACCGCCCGCCGGTTGCGCCAGCGATGCGCGAGAAAGTGGAACGGGGCCGACAGCCCCATGCGGGATTTGACCCGCCGCAGGAAAGGATTGAGGTCGGGCACGCAGATGATGCAGGCGACGGGCCGATCCGCGCGGTGCAGAACGGCCGAGATGCGCGGGTCCATGACCCATTTCATGTCCTTGGCCTGAAAGTGGAATTCCTCCGCGCTCACGGGCACGAACATCGGATTCTGCGCGAAGGAGGCGTTGAGGATCTGCCGCGCCTCCTCCATCCGGGCGGCGATCGTGCTGCGCCGGATCGGGGCAAAGCGGAAGGACGGATCATCGAGGATGGCCCGCTGTTTCGGCCCGATCGCCGGGGGCACGGCCGTCGCCAGATCGACCTCGAAGGTCGTCATGCCGAATTGCGCGGCATAGCCATGGGCCTCCAGCAACCGCGGCAGTTGCGGCGGCGACCAGACCAGATCGGTATAGGGCGCGTGATCGAACCCGTCGGTCAGAACCCCGATCTGCTGCATGGCGGTGAGGTTGAAATTGCCCATGATCTCGGTGCAGCCCCGCGCGCGCAGCCAGTCTTCGGCGGCCTTGAGCAGCGCCCCTGCCGCTTGCGGATCGTCGGCACAGTCGAAATAGCCGAAATAGCCGCGCCGCAAGCCGAAGGCCCGGTTCGACGCGCCGTGGACATGGGCGGTGATCCGGCCGACGGGGCGGCCGTCCCGCAGGGCTGTCCAATAGGTCAGGTCGCTGTCGGGATCGCGGAACAGCGGGTTTGCGGCGCGGTCGAGAAACCGCGCCAGATCGGATTTCAGCGGCGAGACATAGAGGCTCTGCGGGCCATAGGCCGAGAACGGCGCCTCGAAAAAGGCGGAGAAATCCTCCGCGTGCAGTGTGACCGACATGGAGGCCCTCCTTCAGGGCATGATCCGGCCCGAATGGATGCCGCGCAAGGCAGGTTTGCCTGACCCGGCCTTCGGAGCGGAGCGCGCGCATTCCAAAATTCCCGAATTTTGGAATACCGCCAAAATTTCGAAATTTTGGCCGCGCCTCAGAAATCGGTCGGCGCGCCGCCTTCGGCCTTGCGCCGGTCGACGAAAGCGCCAAGTTCCTCGCGGATCGCGTCGTCCATGGGGGGCGGTTCGAACCCGGCCAGGATCGACTTGTAGACCCCGTGGGCCCGTTCGGCGGTCCATACTCCGCCCGTCAGATCCCAGGCCTCGTAATTGCGCCAGTCCGACACGATCGGCTGATAGAAGGCCCGTTCATAGCGCGCCTGCGTATGTTCGATCCCGAAGAAATGCCCGCGCGGCCCGACCTCGCGGATCGCGTCGAGCGCGATCTCGTCGGGGCCGGTGGTGCAGATCGCGGGCTCCAGATAGCGCTGGATCATCTGCAGGACCTCGCAATCCATCACGAATTTCTCGGGACTGGCGATCAGCCCGCCCTCGAGCCAGCCCGCCGCATGATAGACCATGTTGGCCCCCGACTGGACCGCCGACCACAGCGAATTCGACGTCTCCCACATGGCCTGACCGTCGGGCACATTGGCCGCGCAGACACCGCTGGCGCGCAGGGGCAGCCCGTAGAACCGCGCCATCTGGCCCGTCATCTGGGTGGCACGCATGTATTCGGGCGTGCCGAAGGCGGGTGCGCCCGTCTTCATGTCGACGTTCGAGGTGAAGGTTCCGATCGCGCAGGCTGAGCCCGGTGCCACGTATTGAAACAGCGCGATCGCCGCCAGCGCCTCGGCGATGGACAGCGTCACCGCGCCCGCCATCGTCACCGGCGCCATGGCACCCGCAAGCGTGAACGGCGTCACAACGACGGCCTGCCCGCGGCGGATCATCCGCAGACAGCCGTCGATCATCGGCACATCATGCTTGAGAGGCGAGGTCGAATTGATGTTGGTATACATCCGGGGGCCGGCCTCGAATTCCGCATGGCTCAGCCCGCCCGCGATGCGCACCATCTCCATCACGTCCTCGACCCGTTCGGGCCCGAGAGAATAGGCATGCATGACCTTGTCGGTCAGGGTCAGTTTGTCGAACAGGACATCGAGATGCCGGGTCGAGGCATGCAGATCCATCGGCTCGACCGGATAGCCGCCCGCGAAATGGATGCAGTTGAAATATTGCGTCAGCCGCAGGAGGTTGGCGCAATGCGCGCGCGTGCCCGGCACCTTTCGGCCGATCTCGAGATCCCAGTAATTGGGCGGTGAAGAGACGTTGCCGAACAGGATATGCCCGCCCCCCAGCGTCACCTTGCGGTCGGGGTTGCGCGGCGTGATGTCAAAGCTTGCGGGTGCGTGGCCCAGCATCTCCATCACCCAGTCGCGGCCGATCCGCACATTCGTGCCCTCGACGATCATGCCCGCCCTGCGAAACAGGCCCAGCGCCTCTTCGTTGAGGAACTCGATCCCGATCTCCTCGAGGATGCGCATGGCCCCGTCATGGATCGCGGCGATCCCTTCGGGGGGCAGCGGCTCGGTCGGCCTGTCGGTGTTGAGAGGAAGCCGCCATGGGCTCTGGTCCAGACCCGTCGCGCCGCGCCGCGCCGCATTGCCCGCGCGTCCGCCCGACCTCTTTCGCCGGTTCATGCCCTGCCCCATATCCGACTCCGCAATGGTCTTCGGGTCGGACCCTCGCAGGTCGTGACGGGCGATATCGGCCAGATTGCGACGTTGACGGTCGCTTTTCGGAAGAATTCTCGATTGTGGCGCCTGTCCGCAAGAGGCGCCCGGTCGCGCGGCGCATGTCTGCGGGGCCGGGACCGACGCCCGCCGCGGGCCCCTCAGTCCCAGCCGTCCTGTCCGGGACCTGCCAGCACCTTCCTTGCCATCATCGGCAGGGTGTAGTCATGTCCCTGCGCTTCGCAAAACGCGATGACCCAGGCATCGTCCATCGTCAGGAATTCAAGGACCGACAGCAGGAAGACCGGGTCTTCGGCCCTCAGCCGCAGGTCTTCGGGTGCGGCCCCGGTCGCGCCGAGAAAGACGCCGCCCAGGTCCTCGTGACCGGCGATCCAGACCAGCGCCTGCACGGCGATATCTTCGGCACGATCCGGCGTCACCGCGACCTCCCCACTCCGAGAAACCCATTCTTAACCATTCCCACCGAATGTGGGCGTTGAAAAGGGGCAGAAGCCCGAAAGGGAATCCGGATGAATGGTCTCGTCCTTCTTGTCGATGCAGTTGCCACGAACAGGATATTCCTGCGCAGCACGCTGGAAGCCGCGCATTACAACGTGATCTGCGCCGATGGTCCGTCCGAAGCCATGGCCCGGCTGGCAGAGGCGGAGCCTGACCTCATCCTTCTGGGGCTGGATGACGGCCTGCCGGCGGTTCTGGATTTCTGCCGCAGGATGACGCGCAGCGGCGTGATCGAATCGCTCAAGACAACCTTCGGCCTCCACCAGGATGGTCCGCGCCGCCCGATCCCGATCATCGGCATGTCCTGCCCTGACCGGCCCGCGGCGCGTCTTGCCGTTCTCAAGGCCGGCGCGACCGAGGTGCTGGACCGGCCGCTTGGCGCAGGCCTGTTGCTCGCCCGGATCCGGTCGATCCTGCGCAGCCGCGACGCGCTGGACGATTTCGCCCCGGTCGAGGAATACGGCCACGGCTTTGCCGAGGCGGAGGAGGAGTTTCACGGGCCGCGCAGGATCATCGTCCTGACCGCCCGCGAAAGCGTTCTCAAACCCGCGCTGGAGGCCGCGACGGTTGCGATGCCCGACCGGGTCGAATTCGTGTCGCCCGGTGACGAACTGTCCGATGACGCCCCGATCGAGCCCGATCTCTTCGTGATCGACGGCGTGGGCGCGCGCCTTGGACCGGGGGCCCTGCTCCGGCTTCTGTCGGATCTGCGCAGCAGGCCGTCGGGCCGGCATGCCGCGCAACTTGCGATCCTTCCGGCGGAGGTGCCCGATCTTGCCGCCACGGCGCTGGACCTCGGGGCCAATGACGTGGTCAGCCATATGGTCAGCACCGCCGAACTCGCCATCCGCATTCGCAACGTCCTGCGCCAGAAAGGCCAGGCCGACAGGATGCGCGACAGGGTGCGCAATGGCCTGCGCGCCGCGATCACCGATCCTTTGACGGGCCTCTACAACCGCCGCTATGCCATGGCGCAACTGGCCCGTCTGGCCGAACAATCCGCCATATCGGGTCGGCGTTTCGCGACGATGGTCCTCGATATCGACCACTTCAAATCGGTCAATGATCGCTTCGGCCACAGCGCGGGGGACAAGGTGCTTCGCGGTGTCGCACAGATCCTGCGCGACACGGCCGAGCCGCGCGGCATCGTCGGCCGCATCGGAGGGGAGGAATTTCTCATCGCCCTGCCCGACACCACCGAGGCAGAGGCCCAGACCCTTGCCGACACCTTGCGGCGCAGCGTGGCCGAGAACCCGATCTCGGTCACCCGGACCGTCTTCGGCGGCGATGCAGAAAGGACCGAGGCCATCATGCGCATGAATGTGACCGTGACCCTGTCCGTGGGCGTGGCGCTCGGCGGAGCGGAGGCCTGTTCCGAGGCCGGGATCGCGGGGCTATATGCCCGCGCGGATGCGGCCCTTTACGCCGCCAAGACCGCCGGTCGGAATACCGTGACCCTCAGCACCTCGGCCGCCTGACGGCCCCTCCCGGCGGCACCCGGCGCTAATTGTCCGAACGATCCGGCCCGTCGGCGTCACGCGACCCGCGCCGGCTCTGCTCCTCGAACCGGTCGGCAAGGGCACGCCGTTCGTCCGCGGACATGGCCGCGATCCGTTCGACCAGCGCCGCCTGCCCGACATCCTGAAAGGACAGGGCCATGTCGCGGATCCGGTCAAGCCCGGTGGCAAAGGCCGCGGCATCGAAATCCTCGGCGCGCAACAGGACCAGAAGGTCCGCGCTGCGCCGGCGAATCTCGCGAAAATCGGGCCGCTGGCCATCGCCATTGCGGCGCAGTTCCTCGACCACGGCGCGGCGATCCTCGGGCGCCAAGGCCCGGCTCAGCGGACCCAGAGACAGGTCCACGGACCGAGGCGGCCCGCCATCCGCGTGCCACTTGTAGGCCGACCCGATGGCAAGACCCGCCACCGCAAGGTTCACGCCCAGCGACAGGATCAGAAGGATGCGGACCCAGCGGGGGATCGACCGCAGCCCGGGGGACGTGTCGGCCATCTAGCCCTCCATCCCGAAGGCGTCGCCAAGTCCCGTCAGGTCAAGCGCGACCGTCCCGCCGAAGAGGCCCGCGACCGCGTCATTCACGAGATCGGGCGGGGCGATCCCGATCCAGAGCCCCACGAGACCCGCCGCAACCAGCCCGCCCATGGCCGGCCACCCGCCCAGAAGATCAAGCACGCCGCGCCAGCCCGCCAGGGCCACGGTGCCACCTGCGGGTTCCGCCCGTGGCATCAGGCGGTCGGCATCCTCGACGAGCCGCGCCATCAGGGCCGCGTCCATCGGCGGAACCGGGCCCTGCGCCACATCCTCGAGCAGCGCGTCGATCATCTCGCGCTCGGCGCGGTGTGTTGTGTCGGTCCTGTCAGTCATCGTCATATCCAAGTTCGGCCTTGCGGTGGGCAAGGATCGCCGCAAGGGCCCGTTTGCCGCGGGCGGTCAGACTTTCGACCGCCTCGACGCTGATGTCCATGATCTCGGCGATCTCGGGATTTCTCAGCCCCTCGAGATGGCGCAGGGCCACTGCCTGCGCCTGCCGTTCGGGCAGTTCGGCCAGCGCCCCCGCCAGGGCCGACATTCGCGCCGCCCCCATCATCCGGTCCGAAGGGCCGGGCCTGTGGTCCTCGGGTTCGGCCACGGCATCGAGCGGCAGGGCACGGCCCCGGCGGCGCAGCCGGTCGGTGCACAGATTGGCGGTCACCCGGTAAAGCCACGTCGTCACTCGCGCCTCGCCCTGGCGCCAGTCGGGCGCCACCTTCCACAGCCGGATCATCGCCTCCTGCGTGACATCCTCCGCCTCGGCCCTGTCGCCCAGCATGCGCATCGCCTGCGACAGGACCCTTGGGGCAAGCCGCAGGGTCAGGTCGCGCCCGGCATCGGGGTCGCCATTGGCATAGGCGACAAGAAGGGCGCCCTCCTCGTCACCTGCTGCCGCCGATGCGGCGTCCTGCTCGACAGGGATCGTCATGGCCCGCAGTCCTAGCCGCAGGGCCAGGGCCCGTCCATCGGCAAGGGCGGGCCACCGGCCCGCCCCGCCCATGAAATCAGCCGCGGTCGCGAGGGCCATGCCGATCCCCGTGCTTGCCGCCGCCATGCCGGCTGCCATGATGCCGGCGGCCATCGTGATCGGCGCGGGTCGTCTCGAATTCCTCGGCGCTCACGGCGCCGTCGCCATCGGTGTCGAACCGCTCCATGAACCGGGCCGCGTCTGGGCCATGACCGGCCATCTCTTCGGGCTGGATCGCGCCGTCGCCATTGTCGTCGAACCGCTCGATCATCGCGGCGATCCGGTCAGCCATGCGCGCCTCGGCCAGGGCGATGAGTTCTTCGGCCGACAGCGCCCCGTCGCTATCCAGATCGGCCTCGGCGAACCGGGCACCGGCGGCGCCGGCAAGATCGGCTTCGGTGATCACGCCGTCCCCGTCAAGATCGAGGGTCTCGAAAGCCATCATGTGATCCCTGCCCTGCCCGCGCTCCTGCGCGGCAGCGCCCGTTACCGCGACACCCGCCGCGATGGCGGCGATCAATGCGCCCGTTCTGACCATGCCATAAGACATCCTGTTCTCCATCTTTCATGCCTCGTTTTCCCCGGCCTCTGTGCCGAAGTCCCCCCTGATACGCCGGGGCCCGGGGGTTCCGTCGCACGGGGGGGCGAAAAACCGGGGCCCGCGTCATGGCGCCGCAAAGTGCGGAATTGGGGGTTTTCATTTCCGAGAACGAGGCAGAGAAGGTTCGCGAAAGAGGTTTCCATGTCTGAACATTCGATCAACACCTCCCTCGTCCCCGGCACCGACACCGGCACCGCCCCGGACGACCGGCCGACCCGGCCCGCGATCCTGCGCGGTTTTCGCCGTCGCTGCCCCAATTGCGGGCGCGGACACATCTTCGACGGCTATCTGAAGGTCCGCGATCAGTGCCCGTCCTGCCGGGAAGAGCTGTCCCATCACCGCGCCGATGACGGCCCGGCCTATCTGACGATTCTGGTGGTGGGGCATCTGATGGCCCCCCTCATTCACGTCGCGTTCACCAAGTTCCGGCCCGAACCCCTGGTTCTGGCGACGGCCTTTACCATTGGCTGCGTGGCGTTGTCGCTTTATCTTCTGCCCCGGCTGAAAGGTGTGGTCGTGGCGTTCCAGTGGGCGCGCAGGATGCACGGTTTCGGCCAGGAAGGCTGACAACCGGGCCGGAGCCCATCGCCCCATGACCGACAAGAGCCAGTTGCGCGACGCCGCCACGATCGTGCTTGTGCGCGATGAAGCGACGCGGCCCCGCATCCTGATGGGGCAACGCGGGGCGACGGCGGCGTTCCTGCCGAACAAGTTCGTCTTTCCGGGCGGCGCGGTCGATGCGGTGGACGGCACGGTGAAACTGGCACGGCCCCTTGCCGCTCATACCCATGCCGCCCTGTGCCGCGAAAGCACCTGTGCACCCGAGGCGCTGGCCGCGGCATCCTTGCGCGAATTGTGGGAAGAGACCGGCCTGATACTGGGGGATGCGCAAGCCTGGCGCGGCGATCCGCCCCAAGGCTGGCGCGGCTTTGCGGCGGCGGGATTTGTGCCCAGCGGGGCCGAGCTGTCCTATTTCTTCCGGGCGGTCACACCGCTGGGCCGGCCGCGCCGGTTCGATGCGCGGTTCTTCCTTGCGCGGGCCGAGGCACTGGTCACCGACCCAGACGATTTCTCGCGCGCCGAGGATGAACTGAACCACCTGCAATGGATCCCGCTGGATGCGGCACGGGAATTCGACCTGCCCTTCATCACCGAAGTCGTGCTGGCCGAGCTGGCCGGCCGGATCGCGGGAACGGTGCCGCCCGATGACGTGCCCTTTTTCCGCAACGATGATGAAACACACCTTGTCACCCGGCTGGGCGGACGGCGCCCGCTTGATCCCGGGGTCGGGCCGGACTGACATCGCCGCGCGGCCCCGACCAGAGCGGATGCGCGACCGGGTCCTTGGCCCGGACAAGATGGCGGCCAAAGACCTCGCCATAGGAGCGGAAGTGATAGCCGCCATTGCGCGCCAGATAGGCCTCGCGCCGCGCGGCATAGAGAGAAGGCAGTTCATACCAGGCGACGGTCGGATGCATGTGATGGACGAAATGCAGGTTGTTGTTCAGAAACAGGACCGAGAGCGGGCCGCGATCCTCGACGATGGCCGTCCGGCCCGGCACCAGCGCATGTGCCTGATGTTCCAGGAAGGTGCGGATCCGGATCAGCCCCAGCCCCAGCCACAGCGCCCCGAGATAGGCCGCGCCCGTCATCGGCGCCGCGCCGATGATCCAGATCACGGCCAGCGCCGGGGGCAGATGCCACAGCCAGCCGCGCCAGACCCGCCCGTCCCCCGCGCGCAGCGCCCGCACCTCTCCGGCCAGAAAGAACAGCGTCCCCAGCACCGGCCCCAGCACGATCCGGCCCAGAAGCGTGTTGTTCAACCGCAGGATCGCCCGGGCCGCCGGCGGAAGCCGCGCCCAGGCCGCGGGGTCGAGGTAGTTCGATTCCGGGTCGTCATACGGGTCGGTCAGCCGCGCGTCGTAATGATGGTCGAGATGCGTGTCGCGGAACCGGCCATAAGGCACGACAAGCGCAAGGGCCGGCCAGACCAGAGCCTCGTTCAGCCGCCGCCACCGTGTCGGGTGGCCGTGGATGACCTCATGCGACAGCGAGGAATGGAACGCGATCGCGATGCCCGCCAGCCCGACCCGAAACGCCCCGGGCAAGGGCGCCAGAAGCGCGACCAGCCAGATTGCGTAGCATAGGGCAATGAGAGCCAGAGTCGGCCACTCGACCCCGCGCGCGCGTGAGAGCATGGTATCCCCTTGAAGTTGATTTTTTTTCCTGAACAAGAGCAGCCCTAAAGGCAGAGGCGTCAGGACGCCATTCCGTATCTTCTTAACAAATCGGAACAAAGTTGATATTATTCACCATATGCCGATGAATTTGGACAAACGCGACCGGGCCCGCATCTTTCGGGACCGGCTGGACCAGGCGATGGAGCAGACCGGCACCAATCGCAGCGCGCTGGCCCGGGCGGCCGGGGTCGACCGGTCGACCATCAGCCAGATCCTGGGCGACGCGGGCGCGCGCCTGCCCAATGCCCAGCTGGTCGCCGCCTGCGCAACCGCGCTTGGTGTGTCGGCCGACTGGCTTCTGGGGCTGACCGACCGCCCCGAACAGGCCGCGCAACTGGTGGCCGATGCGCTGACGATGACCGAGGCGCCCCGCGCGCTTGTCGACGCGCAGATCCTCGACTGGCATCTCGAGGCATCGGGCTACAAGATCCGGCATGTCCCCGCTCTTCTGCCCGACATGGTCAAGACCGAAGAGGTGCTGCGCTGGGAATACGGGCCATCGCTGGGCAAGACGACCGACCAGGCGATCGGCGCAAGCCAGGACAGGCTCGCCCTGATGCGGGCCGCCCGTTCGGATTACGAGATCGCCCTGCCGCTTTACGAGATGGATGCCTGTGCGCAGGGCACCGGTTACTATGCCGGCCTTGGCCGCGACGCCCGGCTGCGGCAGATCGACTTCATCGCCGATCTGCATGGCCAGCTTTACCCCACCTTGCGGATCTACCTTTTTGACGCGCGCCGGCTGTTCTCGGCGCCGATCACGGTGTTCGGGCCGCTTCTGGCGGTGATCTATCTGGGCAGTTCCTACCTGGCCTTCCGCGATGTCGAACGGGTTCAGGCCATCAGCCAGCATTTCGACCGTCTGGTCCGCGAGGCCAGCGTGCCCTCGCACATGCTGCCCGAGCATCTGGCCCGGCTGCGCCGCGCGATCTAGCGCCGGCCCACCGCTGCCCCGGCGCCGTCGGGCGGGGGCAATTCCGCATGGGCCGCGGCCACACGGGCCAGCCGCTCGGCCACTGCCGGCCCCGGAAGGGTCGATTTCCGGGTCGCGAGGCTCACATGGATCAGCATCTGTTCCCCGGTGGCGATCAGACGCCCGCCCTCCCACATCCGGTGGAACAGGTGCATCCGCTTGCCCGCGCCATCAAGGCATTGCGTCTCGACCCGGATACGCTGACCGGCCAGAGCCTCGCCCAGATGGCGGATATGGGTCTCGGCGGTGAAATAGCTCGCGCCCCTGGCGAGATAGCTTTCGTCGCAACCGACGATCGCCATGAACCGGTCGGTCGCGTCGCCAAAGGCCTGAAGGTAGCGCGCCTCGTTCATGTGCCCGTTATAGTCGGTCCAGTCGAGGGGGACCGCGCGTTCGACCGTCAGGATCGGGGCGGCTAGGTCGGCGACCTCCTCGATCCGGCGCGCAGGGCCGGGCATCCGGCGTTCCTGCGCGTTCAGGATCGCCCCCGCCCCCCAGTCGCGGGCCTTGAGCCCCCGCATCATCGTGACAAGGTTCGCGTCGCGGATCCGCTCAAGCTCCCGGATCGACAGGGCGCCCGATTGCGCGTCGGACTGATCGGCGATGGTGTCGATCAACTCGTCAGTCAGCTCGGGCACGTCCATCAGCTTTGTCCAGGGCCAGGCAAGGCAGGGCCCGAACTGCGCGATGAAATGGCGCATCCCCGCCTCGCCGCCCGCGATGCGATAGGTCTCGAACAGCCCCATCTGCGCCCAGCGCAGGCCGAACCCGAACCGGATCGCGTCGTCGATCTCCTCGGTCGTGGCGATCCCGTCTCGCACCAGCCACAGCGCCTCGCGCCAGACGGCCTCGAGAAACCGGTCGGCGATATGGGCGTCGATTTCCTTGCGCAGATGCAACGGATGGCAGCCGATGCCCGAAAGGATCTCTTTCGCGCGGGCGATGGTGGCGGCGCTGTTGGCCTGGGTTGTCACCAGTTCGACCAGGGGCAAGAGGTAGACGGGGTTGAACGGATGGGTGACCACGATCTGGCCCGGCCTGCTGGCACGGCCCTGCAATTCGGACGGCTTGAACCCGGAGGTGGAGGAGCCGAGGATCGCTCCCTCCTCCATATGGGCCTGGGCGCTCTGATAAACTTTGCGTTTCAGCTCAAGCCGTTCGGGCACGCTTTCCTGCACCCAATGGGCGCCTTCGACCGCCTCCGAGATCGCGGCATGAAAGCTCAGATGGCCCTCCTCGGGCATCGGCCCGTCGGTCAGGCCCGGAAGGCTGGCGCGCGCAAGGTCGATCACCTCGCGCACCTTGCGCCCGGCCTCCGGGTCGGGGTCGAAGACCCGCACGTCCCACCCCATCAGAAGGAACCGCGCGGCCCATCCGCCGCCGATCACCCCGCCACCCAGGATCGCGGCTCGCATCGCCCCGGCCATCACTGGCCCGCGGGCAGGTTCACGTCCTGCGGCACCATTTCCAGCCGGCTCAGGTCATAGCCATTGAAATCCAGGACCTCGCGTGCCGCGGCCAGCCTGTCGGGCGGGATCGCGGGGTCACGGTTCAGGATCCAGCCCGACCGACCGCCGGGCGCGCCCACGACCGCGGTGCGATAGCCCTCGTCGACCCACAACACCCAGTAGTCGCCACGCACGAAGGGCACGCTTGCAAAACTGACCTTCAACCGGCCCGGCCCCACGATCTCGGCCTCGCCCTCGATCGTGGCCCGCACTGACCCGTCCGGGTCCCGGCAGGTGTTCAGAACCGAAATCAGCCCCGGCTCGATCAGCCCGTATTCGGCCGTCACCCCCACGCATCCAGCCTCGAACGGGACCGGAAACCGCGCGATTTCATACCACAGGCCGAGGTAACGTTCGGTATCCAGTTCGGCCTTCGATCCGATCGGAACGCTCGTATCGCGATAGCCCTGCAAGAACCCGAGCGTCGGGTTGCCTTCGGGCGTCTGGCCGCAGGCAGCAAGGCCCAGAAAACCGACGAAAAGGAGGGGGCGCATGGGATGTCCTTTCAGAGTGGGGATCAGCCGCCGGGCAGACGCTTCACGAGGCCGAGCCTCTCGCGCAGCTCGGCCGGGCCGATGACGCGGGCGCCCATCGCCTCAATGATGCCCACGGCACGGGCAACAAGCTGTTCGTTCGTGGCCAACTGGCCCTTGCCCAGCCACAGGTTGTCCTCCAGCCCCACGCGCACATTGCCGCCCGCAAGGACCGATGCGGCCACATAGGCCATCTGGTTGCGGCCCAGCGAAAAGGCCGAAAAGGTCCAGTCGGGGGGCACGTTGTTGACCATCGCCATGAAGGTGTTCAGATCGTCGGGCGCGCCCCAGGGCACGCCCATGCACAGCTGCACCAGCGCGGGCGCATCCAGCACGCCCTCCTTTACCAATTCCTTGGCAAACCACAGATGCCCGGTATCGAAGGCCTCGATCTCGGGCTTCACACCCAGTTCGGTCATCATCGCGCCCATGGCGCGCAGCATGCCGGGCGTGTTGGTCATGACGTAATCAGCCTCGGCGAAATTCATCGTTCCGCAATCGAGGGTGCAGATTTCGGGCAGACATTCGGCCACATGGGCCACCCGCTCCGTCGCGCCGGCCATGTCTGTGCCTGCCCCGGTGGGCAGCGGCCGCTCCACGTCGCCGAAAACCATGTCGCCGCCCATCCCGGCGGTCAGGTTCAGAACCACATCGATATCGGCCGCCCGGATCCGGTCGGTCACCTCGCGGAACATTGCCCGATCGCGCGACGGCGCGCCGGTTTCGGGGTCGCGCACATGGCAATGCACGATCGCGGCCCCCGCACGGGCCGCCGCGATCGCGCTGTCGGCGATCTCCTCGGGCGAGCGTGGCACATGGACAGACCGGTCCTGCGTCCCGCCCGAACCGGTCACGGCGCAGGTGATGAAGACCTCGCGGTTCATGGTCAGCGGCATGGCGGGCTCCCCTCCTTAAGGCCTGTGCGGAGGTTGACCTGTTCGCAAGGCGGCTTCAAGACCCGCCGCGCGGGACGGCGGGAGGGGCGTCGGCGCACGCCGCGCGTCTCCCTGCCGCCCCGTCCCGGTCAATAAGGCATCGGGTAGGCCTTGTGGGTCGCGGCGATATCCGACAGCACCTCGTCCGACAGGGTGACATCGACACCCTCGAGGATGTGCTCGAGCTGCGCCACGCTCGTCGCGCCGAAGATCGGGCAAACGGCAAACGGCCGTGTCGTCTGCCAGGCCATCGCCATGTGAACCGGCGACAGCCCGTGTTTCGCGGCGAGATCCACATAGGCACGGGCGGCCACGCCTTCCCGGGGGGACACCCGGCCGCCCATGTCGGGGACCAGCGACCGGCGCGATCCCTCGGGCATCTGGCCATCCAGATACTTGCCCGTCAGGATCCCCGCCGCGAGAGGCGAGAAAGCCAGAAGCAGCACATCCTCGTTGACCGACATCTCGGCCATGTCGGTGTCGTAGTGCCGGCACATCAGCGAATATTCGTTCTGCACGCTCACGACCCGCGGCCCGCCGGTGACCTCGGCCCGGTCGATCCAGCGGCAGGTGCCCCAGGTCGTTTCGTTGGACAGCCCAAAGGCGCGGATCTTGCCCTCCGCGACCAGGTCCTTCAGCACGCTCAGGATATCGTCCATATGGGCTATCGTCTCGTCGCGGTTCTGCCCACTTGGGTCATAGGTCCAGTTGCGGCGGAACGCATAGGTGCCGCGCGTGGGCCAATGCAGCTGGTAAAGGTCGATCACGTCCGTCTTCAGCTTGCGCAGCGAATACTCGACCGTCTCCCGCAGGTTCTTGCCGGTATAGCCCGCGCCGTCGCGCACGAAGCCCTCGTTCGGGCCCGCGGCCTTGGTCGCGATCCGGATGTCGGAGCGGCGGCCCGTCTTCTCGATCCAGTTGCCGATGATCCGCTCGGTCAGGCCGGCCGTCTCCTTCGAGACGGGGTTGACCGGATACATCTCGGCCGCATCGAGGAAATCAATCCCCGCATCAAGGCACATGTCGATCTGTCGGTGCGCCTCTGCCTCGGATGTCTGGTTGCCGAATGTCATGGTGCCAAGGCACCATTCGGACACGGTAAAACCGGCCCGGCCAAGGGGTATCTGTTTCATGCCGACCTCTTTTTCATTTGTCGGCGCGACGTTAGCCGATGCCGGGCCGGGGGCAACCCGTCAAAGCCCGAAATCGGCCCGTGTCATGTCGAGGGCACCGTAGACGATGATCTGCATGTCCGATGTGCCGTTGCCGTCCACGTCGAAATCGACGATGGACAGCACGCCCCCCACATTCGTCGTGCGCAATTCCGCATCGCCCGAGCCGGTGAAGGCGTCATTGCCCAGAAACGCGATGCTGGTTTCGATGGTGTAGAGGTCGATCAGATCCGCGCCCTGTTCGAAATCGAGGATCGAGGTCACGTCGCCGCCCGTCGGGCTGTCGGTCGTCGCGCGGAAATGGAACACGTCGGCCCCTTCCTCGCCGAGGAGAAAGTCGATGCCCGCGCCACCCGAGATCGCGTCGGCCCCCTCGCCGCCCAGAACGATGTCGATGCCCGCCCCGCCCTCGAGTTCGTCCACGCCGCTGCCGCCGGAGATCACATCATCGCCCGCCCCGCCGTCGATCACGTCGCCGCCGGACCCGCCGGTGATCACGTCATTGCCGTCGCCGCCATCGATCTGACCGGCAACCAGCCCGTCGCCCGTGGTGAGGAAGAAATCATCGCCAGCGCCGGTGTCCACATCCCCCAGGATCTGACCCGAGTTCAGGATGACGTCGCTGTTCTCTTCGCCCTGGATCGCGGTTCCCTGCGAACGGCTCTCGATCACACCCGTGTTGTTGAGTGTGAGGGCAACATCGATCAGGTCCAGTTCAATCGCGTTCATCCCGGCGGAAATGACGCCGGAATTCGAAATCACGACCTCGCCACCCCCCAGGATCAGAATTCCGTCGACCTCCGCGACGATCGACCCGGAATTCACGATTTCGCCATTGAGGTTGGCGGCCACGGTGAAAACCCCATACTCACCACTGATCTCACCGGAATTGACAAGATGGTAGCCATCGTCCTGAAACCAGACGGCTTCCCGATCGGCGGTGATCGTCCCGGTATTGTTGAGCCGGAAATTCGCTCCCGACGCGATGATTCCGACAGCCCCCGACGAGACGATATCACCGTGGTTCGTCAGGGACGATTCGTCATTCGAAAAAGCCACGGCCCCGCCGGCCCCCGAGATCGTGCCGTAGTTGTTCACATGAGAGTTGAAGCCGGCCAGACTCACGGTAAAGACGGCACCGCTCCCTCCACCGACAGAGATCGTTCCGTAATTGTCGATGATCGTGTTACCGCCGGTTGCACTGATTGCTGTTCCGGGACCGGAGATCGTGCCCTTGTTGCTCACATAGGTTCCGGTTCCCAGGATCCGAAAGGTCTCGTTGATGCCGCCCGTGACGATCCCCGTTTCCTCGATGAAAAAAGCAGTTCCATCGGAATTGTTGCGAACCTCGATCGGTTCCGACGTGGAGGTCCTGTCCGACGCGATCGTTCCCTGGACGATCAAGGTGACATCGTCGAAAGAAGCGGTGTCGAACTCGGCCGCGCTCGTGTCATCGCCAAGGACCACATCTTCGGGAACCACATAGATTTCGCCATCTCCGAGAGCCGCATTGCCGGCACCGGTCGTCGTCAGAATTGTCAATGCCATGTTGAATATCCTTGTTTTGAAAAGGAAGGAGCAGAGCTTGTCCGCCCCGGACTACAGGCCAAAATCGGCCCGGGTCATGTCGAGTGCGCCGTAGACGATGATCTGCATGTCCGAGGTGCCGTTCCCGTCCACGTCGAAATCGACGATGGACAGCACGCCCCCCACATTCGTCGTGCGCAATTCCGCATCGCCCGAGCCGGTGAAGGCGTCATTGCCCAGAAACGCGATGCTGGTTTCGATGGTGTAGAGGTCGATCAGATCCGCGCCCTGTTCGAAATCGAGGATCGAGGTCACGTCGCCGCCCGTCGGGCTGTCGGTCGTCGCGCGGAAATAGAACACGTCGGCCCCTTCCTCCCCGAGGAGGAAATCGATGCCCGCGCCGCCGGTGATGCTGTCCGCACCGTCCCCGCCAAGGATGATGTCCAGCCCGTCGCCGCCATCGAGCGCGTCCGAACCGCCCCCCCCGGAGATGTAGTCCGCGCCGGAGGAGCCGTCGATCACATCATCAGCTGACGCGCCAAAGGCGATATCGTCGCCGGCCCCGAGCTCGACCGTTCCCGCCACGAAACCGTCCCCGACGAGTTGGAAGAAGTCGGCCCCATCCACGAGCGAGACGTTCCCGAAGATCGCGCCCGACGAGACGAGGACATCGCTGGCCGACGCCTCGTTGGTGCCGAGGAAAGCGAAGCCGGCGGTCGACTGGATGATACCGCTGTTGATCAGGACGAGGTCGGAAAACCCCGCCGCGCCGACCTCGACGGCCCAGCTGTCGGCAGACTGAAGCACGCCGGAATTGGTGATCGACTGCGCCGCGCCGCCTTCGAGGAAGAGGGCTGTCGCCACGCCGGTGATGGTGCCGGAGTTCAGCACGACATGATCGCTCCCCCCGAACGATGTATCGAGGGAGACCCCGGTCTGGCCGCTGATCGCGCCATTGTTCTCGAGCGCGAGCCCCTGATCGCTCAAGACGCCGGCGCTGATTTCAGACCGGATATCACCGTCATTGACAATCGTTGTTTCGACGCCGAGTGCGTTTATCCCGACGCTCGACGTGCCCACGATGGAGCCCCCGTTGTAGATATAGGTGCCGTTCCCCGAAGTCAGGATGCCCATGCCGCCCTGGATGGAGCCGTAGTTCAGGATGAACCCCGACGAACCCGGGGCTGACACGCCCGCGGTGCCTCCGAACCTCCCGCCTTCGACCGTGCCGTAGTTGACCAGTTGTCCGCTCGACCCGGAAAGCACCACGCCGGTCGACCGACCGTCGATGATCCCGTGATTGGTGATCTCTCCGGTCGATCCCACCAGCGCGACACCGTATTCGCCAACCACGAGGCCGCTTTCGGCAATCTGTACGAAATTCTAGCTGCTTGCGCCGTAGATGTCGCTGGCGCCGTCGATCGACGCGTTGTTCGGCTCCGAACTCGCGACATATCCTTCGACAATGAACTGGACATTCTCATAGACAGAGAAATCGAAGGCGTTCACTCCGCCTACAGTGGTAATCATCACATCTTCGGCGATATATATGATTTGATCGTCAGACGATGCCGCGCCGCCAACAGACGAAGAATTTGGTGATATGATGGACATTCGAGAGGCCTTCCCTTTTTAGAAATGAACTTGCGCCGCGCGGGGGCGCCGCGGACACGTCTGATCGAGACTGACGAGCCCAGGGCTGCGCCAACTTGGTATCTTCCTCGGCTTTAGTCTGCCGCGACCTGACGGCCTCATCCGGCTCACAGCCCGAAATCGGCCCGGTCCATGTGTTTGATGCCATGAATGGGGAGGCAGTTCCGCGGTTCGGCGACCAGTCAGGTCGAGCCGGTCAGGCGTGTTCGCAGCGTCTATCTCAGCCCCGAAACGTTCGGCCTGTTCGCTGCTTTGGGTGATGCAGGTCGCATCGTTCAAAAATACACGAACCCCGACTGACAGGGTTCCGGGAAAGAGTGCCGTCAAAGGCCAGCTCCAATAACATTTTCCGGGCTTGGGCCCGATCGCAAAGAATTCCGATCAATGGATAGCATTTAGAAAGCGGGGCTTGCGCTCGGTCAAGGGGAAAGATCCGAACTCCTCCCCCTCTGGTCCTTTGGAAGGGCGGGCGGTATAGCGGAACGGATTTCCTGACCGCGAAGAGCACCAAGATGGCACGCCACCTGATCACCTCCGCGATCCCCTATATCAACGGGATCAAGCATCTGGGAAACCTCGTGGGCAGCCAGCTGCCCGCCGATCTTTATGCCCGCTACCTGCGCAGCCGGGGGCACGAGGTCCTGTTTCTCTGCGCCACCGACGAACACGGCACGCCCGCCGAGATCGCGGCCAAGAAGGCCGGAAAGCCCGTGGCCGAATACTGCGCCGAGATGCACGAGGTTCAGGCCCGGCTGGCCGAGGGCTTCCGCCTGTCCTTCGATCATTTCGGCCGGTCGTCTTCGCCCCAGAACCACGCGCTGACCCAGCATTTCGCAGCCCGGCTCGATGACGAGGGGCTGATCCGCGAAGTGTCGGAAACGCAGATGTATTCGCCCACCGACGGCCGGTTCCTGCCCGACCGCTATATCGAGGGCACCTGCCCCAATTGCGGGTTCGAGAGCGCCCGCGGCGATCAATGCGACAATTGCACCAAGCAGCTTGACCCCGCCGACCTGATCAACCCGCATTCGACCATTTCGGGCGCGACCGATCTGGAAATGCGCGAGACGAAGCACCTTTACCTGCGCCAGTCCGCGATGAAGGACCGGCTGCGAGATTGGCTCGGGACCAAAGCACGACGAACGGGCAAAGAATCTACGATGGGCGGGGCTGAACTGGTTGAGTTCGAATGGCCGGTCCTAACTCTCTCAATCGCAATGAAATGGCTCAATGACGGCGACGGCCTTCAGGATCGCGGCATCACCCGCGATCTGGACTGGGGCGTGCCCGTGATGAGGGACGGCGCCCCATGGCCCGGCATGGAAGGCAAGGTCTTCTATGTCTGGTTCGACGCGCCCATCGAATACATCGCTTGTGCTCAAGAATGGGTCGAGGCCGGCAAGGGCGACGATTGGGAACGCTGGTGGCGGACAGACAAGGGCGCCGACGACGTGACCTATACCCAGTTCATGGGCAAGGATAACGTGCCTTTCCACACGCTGAGCTTCCCGGCCACGATCCTTGGCTCGAACGAGCCGTGGAAGCTGGTGGATTACATCAAGTCGTTCAATTATCTGAACTATGACGGCGGCCAGTTCTCCACCTCACGCGGGCGCGGCGTGTTCATGGATCAGGCGCTGGAGCTGCTCCCCGCCGATTACTGGCGCTGGTGGCTGTTGTCCCGCGCGCCCGAAACCTCGGACAGCGAGTTCACCTGGGAGGCGTTCCAGACCGACGTGAACAAGGATCTGGCCGATGTGCTGGGAAATTTCGTGAGCCGGATCACGAAATTCTGCCGGTCGAAATTCGGAGAAACCGTGCCCGAAGGCGGCGCGCCCGGCGACCGCGAAGCGGCCCTTGTCGAAGAGATCAGCCGCCGCACCGCCGCCTATGCCGGCCACATGGACCGGATCGAGATCCGCCGTGCCGCGGCGGAGTTGCGCGCGATCTGGGCTGCGGGCAATGAATACCTTCAGGCCGCCGCCCCCTGGACGACCTTCAAGACCGACCCCGACAGCGCCGCGGCGCAGGTCCGGCTGGGCCTGAACCTGATTGCCCTTTATGCGCGCCTGTCCTCCCCGTTCATCCCCGATGCGGCCGCCGCGATGCTGGCGGCGATGAACGCGTCCGAGGCCGGCTGGCCCGATGACGTGCCCGCGGCCCTGGCCGCCCTGCCGGCCGGCCACGCATTCACCGTGCCCGAAAACCTGTTCACCAAGATCACCGACGAGCAGCGCGCCGAATGGGCCGAGCGGTTTGCCGGGGTCCGGGACTGAACCGGAACAGCACGCTGATCTCCCGTCGCGGCAACGGCAGGCCGCGGCGAAGGGACAGCTACCGTTCGGCGCCTATTGCATGTATCGTCCGACCCAACGGAGGCAGAGCAGGCCCCATATGGCATGACAGCATTGAAGGAATATGCCCGGCTTGAAAGCTCCGGGCTGTGGCGCGCCGGACCGGAGGATCAGCGTCGGGAAGTCGCGCTGTCCTTTGGCGAGGCCACGCTTGTCATCTCGGACATGGCGGGTCGGCCACTCACCCATTGGTCGCTGCCCGCGATCAGGCGGCTCAACGGGGCCAACATGCCCGCGCTTTATTCGCCCGACCCCGATGACGCCGAGACGATCGAAATCTCGGACGATCTGATGATCGAGGCCATCGACACGATCCGGGCGGCGGTGGAACAGGCGAAGCCGCGCCCGGGGCGATTGCGCCAGATCTCGATCTGGGCCGGCTTTGCGGTTTGCATCGCGCTGGGTATCTTCTGGCTTCCGGGGGCGCTGACGCGCCAGACCCTTGGCGTCGTGCCCCCCGCCAAACGGGCCGAGATCGGCGCGACGCTTCTGGGCCACATCCAGCGCGAGACCGGCGCCTCCTGCCGCGATCCACTGGGGACAAGCGCGCTGGGGCGGCTCAAGACCCGGGTCCTGGGGCGCGACGCGCCGGGCCAGATCCTTGTTCTTCCGGGCGAACTGGCCGGGCCGATCTACCTGCCCGGCGGGATCATCCTTCTGTCGCGCGAGATGGTCGAACGGCCCGACGATCCGGCATCGGTGGCGGGCCATGTGCTGGCCTCCGCCCTTGGCCGAAGCGACGCCGACCCTCTGGAGCCGATGCTGACGGAGTCCGGTTTCGCCACGACCTTCCGGCTTCTGACGACGGGCAGCATCCCGACCGAGGTCTTTCAGGCCCATGCCGCGCGGCTGCTGGGCAATGCCGCGCCGCTGGCCGACATTTCCGATCTGCGCGCCGGGTTCGAGCAGGCCCGCATCCCGCCCGCGCCCTGGGTCGCGGACATGGGCAACCCCGGGGCTCTTCGCAGCCTTGCGACGATGGATGAAAGCCAGATGCCCGAGATCCTCAACGACGGGGACTGGGTCAGCCTTCAGAACATCTGCCGGCGCTGAGCCGCTACCTGCGCGTGAAGGCGTCGCCGTAACCCGCCGCGCGCGCCGCGTTCAGCGCAGAGCCCAGCGCGCCCGCATCCGCAAAGGGCCCGGCCGCCACGACCCGCAGCGCCTGCCCGTTGCGGGTGATGTTGGCAAGGCCCACCGGCAGACCCATGGCCCGAAGACGCGCCGCCGCCCGTTCGGCATTGGCCGGATCTCCGTAGGTGCCGACCTGCACATATCTGTGCCCCGTGGCCTGCGGCGCACTGCGGGTCGAGACGCGCGGGTCGGGCACGGCCACCTGAGGGGCCGCCACGGCCGTCAGGCCGCGCTGCGGGTTGATCCGGCCATCATCCCAGGCCTCTTCGTAACCGTCGACCGGGCGCGCGGGCGCGGCTGCGGCAGCGACCGGGTTCGAGGCGGGAACACCTGCCGCAATCGCGTTTCCGGCCGGGGCGCGGGCCACCGAACGGGGCGGCGCCACGACCGCCGAGACATAGCCCGACGGGGATTGCGCCTGCGGACCGCAGCGCACGTCCGACCGGGAGGTGCCCGCAAGGATCGGGTTCGGACATTCCCGTCCGCCAACCGAAGCCATGACCGGCGCGGAGATGGTGGGCGGAACGATGGTGGGCGCGACGGGTGCCGCGGGCACAACCGGCCCGGCCGGCATGGCAGGGCCCGCGATCAGCGTAGGCGCGGTGGGGCAGGAAATCGCCTCGCCCGTCCCGGCATCGACAAAGCGGGTGCCTTCGGCGGCACTGCGAGCGCAGATCTGCGACAGCGTCAGGCGCAGAATGCCCTCCTCGGCCTCGGGAGCGGAGGGCCGGGGGATCGAGATCGGCGCAGGTGCGGCCGCGACGACCGGCGCCGCGGCCGGTCCGCAATCGATGGGCTCGCCCGTGCGGGCATTGATGAAACGCGGCTGAACGCCCGTCCGACCGTCGCAGGCCTCGGCCAGAGTGATTGTCTCGACCTCGGGCTCTGCTGCTGCGGGAGCGGGGGCCGGAGCGGATACGGGCGCCGGAGCCGGGGTCTGCGGTCGTGCCTGCGGGCCCAGATTGGGCGGCGTCACGACGGAGGCCACCGTCTCGATCGGACCGCCGAAGATTGGACGCGGGGCCGGACGCGGCGCGGGCGCCGGCGCTTCGGCAATCTCGACCTGAGGCTGAGGCTGAGGCTGGGGCGCGGGGTCTGCCTCGGCGATCACCGGTTCGGGGGCTTGCTGGGGCGCCGGATCGGGCGGAGGCGCGGCGGCAAAGGTGGGCTGGAAGCCGCACAGAGGCTCGCGCGCGCTCGACATCCGCAGCACCCAGTTCGTCACGCCGGAAATGCCCGCCCGGAGGAAGGCGCAGCCATTGCTGTCGACATACTGGTTTCCGTCATAATCGGCTGGCGGAAATTCCGCCGGAAGCCCGCCGGATTGCCCCAAAGCAAGGCCCGGCGCCATTGTTGCCAGGCTCAGGACCACTGCACCCACGAATCGTGACATCACTACTATCCCCCGCAAGATAATGGGGTCGATTGTCGCGAAACGCGCATGATTGTAAAGAGATCGAGGATCAATCGGCCACAATTCGGCCGCTTTTTTGCCCTATTTCGTCCCGTACATCCTGTCTCCGGCATCACCCAGCCCCGGCACGATGTAGCCGTGATCGTTGAGATGGCTGTCCAGAGCGGCGGTGACGATGGGCACGTCGGGATGGGCCTCCTTCATCCGGGCGACGCCTTCGGGGGCGGCCAGCAGGCACATGAAACGGATGTTGCGGGCGCCGGCCTGCTTGATCAGGTCGATGGCGGCGACAGAGGAATTGCCCGTGGCCAGCATCGGGTCGACGACGACAGTCAGCCTGTTCTCGAGCCCGGAAGGAACCTTGAAGTAATATTGCACCGGCTGAAGCGTCTCGGGGTCGCGATAAAGCCCCACGAACCCGACCCGCGCCGCCGGGATCAGCTCGAGAATGCCGTCCAGAAGGCCGTTGCCGGCCCGCAGGATCGAGACGAGCGCCAGTTTCTTGCCCTCGATCATCGGCGCGTCCATCGGCTCGATCGGGGTCTCGATCCGCGTGGTCGTCATCGGCATCTCGCGGGTGATCTCGTAGGCCAGAAGCAGGCTGATCTCGCGCAGAAGCTGGCGGAACGACTTGGTGGAGGTGTCCTTGTCGCGCATCAGCGTCAGCTTGTGCTGGACCAGCGGGTGCTGAACCACGGTCAAATGGTCTGTCATGTGGCCTCCAGTTTCTTGGCGATCTTGTCCTTCGTCGCACCGTCGCAGAACGCGGCGTCGAGGGCGGTGCGGTTCAGGTCCGCGAAATCGTCCTCGTCCCAGCCGAAGGCGCGGGCCAGCCCGTCGAATTCGCGGGTCATGGTGGTGCCGAAATAGGGCGGATCGTCGGTGGAGACGGTCACCTTGACGCCCCTTTCGCGCAAGTCGCGGATCGGGTGTTTCGGCCAGTCGCCGGTTGCGCCCAGAAAGACGTTCGAGCCGGGGCAGACCTCGAGGATGATGCCATCCTCGGCCAGCCGGTCCACCAGGGCGGGATCATGGATCGCGTTCACGCCATGGCCGATCCGCTCCGGCGCCAGGTCGCGCAGAGTGTCGGCGACCATGTCCGGCCCGCCCCATTCGCCCGCATGGCAGGTCAGCCGCAGCCCCGCCTCGCGGGCCATGTCGAAGGCATAGGAATAATCGCCCGGCCGGCCCACCATCTCGGCGCCTGCCATGCCGAAACCGGTGATGAAATCGCCCATCGTCTCGGCCGCGCAGCGCGCGCTCGGTCGGGCTTTCTCGGGGCCGAAATGGCGGATGCAGGTGATGATCCCGCGCAGGGTGACGCCCAGCTTGCGTTCGGCCTCGTCCGCGGCCTCCGTCATGGCGTGGACATATTCGCGCCAGGCGGTCAGGTCGCCGCCGCCGCAAAAATCCGGCGACACGAAGGTTTCGGAATAGACGACGCCGTTCTCGGCGCTTTGTTCCATCACCGCCAGGACTAGCCGGCGGAAATCCTCGGGCGTCTGCAGGACCGAGCAGGCGGCCTCGTAGACGGTGAGAAAATGGTCGAAATCGCGATACTCATAGCTGCCGTCCTCGCGGAAGATGCGCGACAGGTCGACCTTCTTTTCGTGGGCCAACTGCCGGATGAAGGCCGGCGGCGCGCCGCCTTCCAGATGCAGGTGCAATTCGACCTTGGGATACTTCCTGTAGCTCACAAGACGCTCCTTCCCCTGCCCGTTCCCTCGATCCCGAGATGATCGGCAATGCTGGCGGCGACATCGACAAAGGCCATCTGGCCCAGCGCGCGTGCACCTGCCCCGAAGGCCAGCACCGGCACCCGTTCGCGGGTGTGATCGGTGCCGAACCACGTGGGGTCATTGCCGTGATCGGCGGTCAGGATCAACAGGTCATCGTCACGAAGTTGCGGCTCGATCCGTCCGATCGCGGCGTCGAACCATTCGAGGTGACGGGCATAGCCCGACACGTCGCGGCGGTGGCCGTATTCGGTATCGAATTCCACGAAATTGGCGAAAGTCAGCGATCCGGGCACGGCGCGATTCACGCGATCCTCCAGATGCGTCATCAGGTCCGCGTCGCGGCCCTTGGCCACATCGGTGATCCCGCGCATGGAAAAGATGTCGCCGATCTTGCCGATCGCATGGACATCGCGCCCCGCCTCGCGGGCCTTGTCGCACAGGGTAGGCTCGGGCGGGGCGATGGCGAAATCCTTGCGCGCGGCGGTGCGTCTGAAACCGGTTTCCACGCTGCCGACAAAGGGCCGCGCAATGACCCGGCCCACGCGCATCTCGTGCAGGACGGGCGCCAGATCGGCGCACAGCGTCAGGAGCCGGTCGCGGCCGAACGTCTCTTCGTGGGCGGCGATCTGAAAGACGCTGTCGACGGAGGTGTAGCAGATGGGCCAGCCGGTGCGCATGTGCTCGGGCCCCTCCTCCTCGATCACCACGGTGCCCGAGGCGTGGCGATTGCCGAGGATGCCCTCGGTTCCGGCCAGTGCACAGACCCGCGCCACGAGGTCATCGGGAAAGGCGGGTTCGGTCTTGGGGAAATAGGTCCAGTCCCAGGGCACGGGCAGGCCGGCAAGTTCCCAATGGCCCGACGGCGTGTCCTTGCCGCGCGACACTTCGGTCGCGGCACCCCAGGCGCCCGTGGGTGCGTCCGGCCCCCGCAGATCAAGGCCGGAGGCCAGGTGGATCGCGTCGAATAGACCCATCCCCGCCATGACGGGGACCCGCAGAGGCCCGCTCCGCCCCTCTTCGGCGCGGCCTGCGGCGCAGGCTTCGGCGATGTGGCCGATGGTGTTGGCCCCGGTATCGGGGCGGCCATCGTTGAAGAACGCCGCCGCATCCGGCGCGCCACCGATGCCCGCAGAATCCATCACCACGAGAAAGGCCCGGCCCGTCATGGATCGACCCTCTCGAGGATCAGGGGCGCGGGATCGCGTCGCTCGCCCAGCGTGATCGCCGAAAGGACAGCGCGGGCCGTGGCCTCGGCGCTGTCATCGTCGCGAGCATGGATCGTGGCCAGAGGCTCCCCCCGTTCGACACGGGTGCCGATGGGGCGCACCTCGCTGAGGCCGACAGACGGGTCGATCCGGTCGCTTTCGACCTGACGCCCGCCACCCAGGGCCACGACCGCAAGGCCCAGCGCCTCCCCGTCGATGGCGCAGATGTATCCCGCAGCGGGGGCCACCACATCGCCGATCACGGGGGCCGCAGGCAAATGGGTGCGCCAATCCTCGGCCATGTCGGGCGGCCCGCCCAGCGCATGGACCATCGCGGCGAAATGCGCCATGGCGCGGCCATCGGCGATGGCGGCGGCGATCATCTCCTCGGCCTCGCCCTCGGCATGGCCCGCCAGCGCCAGAAGACGCCCGCCGAGCGCCGTGGTCAGGTCATGCAGGCGCGGCGCGGCCAGCCGGTTGCCCGACAGAACCTCCATCGACACGGCGACCTCCACCGCGTTGCCCAGCGCGGGCGCCAGCGGTTCGGCCATGTCGGTGATCATCGCGGCGGTGGGGCATCCTGCCCCGTTCGCGGTTTCGACAAGGGCGCGAGCCAGCGCCCGGGCCTCTTCATCGGTCTTCATGAAGGCGCCCGAGCCGCATTTGACGTCCAGCACCAGCCCTTCGAGCCCCGCGGCCAGCTTCTTCGACAGGATCGAGGCTGTGATCAGATCGACGCTTTCGACGGTGCCCGTCACGTCGCGCACGGCGTAAAGCCGCTTGTCCGCCGGCGCCACCTGCCCCGAGGCTCCCACGATGGCGCAGCCGGTCTGCCGCACGATGTGATCGAGCCGCGCCTCGTCGACGGATGTCACGACGCCGGGGATCGCCTCCATCTTGTCGAGCGTGCCGCCCGTATGGCCCAGACCCCGGCCCGAGATCATCGGCACGTAAACCCCGCAGGCGGCCAGCGCGGGCGCCAGAACAAGGCTCACGCAATCGCCGACCCCGCCCGACGAATGCTTGTCGAGCACAGGGCCCGGCAGGTCCCAGCGCAGCACGTCGCCCGAATCGCGCATCGCCTCTGTCAGGGCGACGCGGCCCGCATCTCCGAGGCCCTGAAGGCAGACGGCCATCGCAAAGGCCCCGGCCTGCGCATCGCTGACATCGCCGGTGGCAAGGCCCTTTGCAAACCAGCGCAGCGCCTCCGCCCCGGGGCGTTCCCCGCGCCGCAATCCGGCAATGATGGCGCGGGCATCCATGCTCAGCTGCGCTCCATGTAGTCCTGCGTGAAGGCGCCGGGCAAAAGCTCGGCCAGCGTGGTCTGCATTGTCTTGCCGTCGGTCGTGGCCAGCGTCACGGGCACGTCGCCCGCCCCGAATTCCGCCAGTTTCTGGCGGCACCCGCCGCAGGGGCTGACCGGGATCGGGCTGTCGGCGATCACGGCGACCTCTGCGATGCGGGTCTCGCCCGCGGCCACCATCGCGGCCACGGCACCCGCCTCGGCGCAGGTGCCCTCGGGATAGGCGACATTCTCGACATTGACGCCCGCATAGACCGCGCCCGACGCGGCCCGGATCGCGGCCCCCACCTTGAAGTTCGAATAGGGTGCATAGGCGTTTTCGCGCACGCGGCGCGCCTCGTCCACCAATGTCATGGGGCAACCTCCATTGCAGATGCGGCAACTTTGGGCGCGAGACCCGGGGGATGCAAGGGGCGGCAGCCCCCGCCTCAGCCCGGTGTCGTGGCAAAGACCCCGGGCAGCGTCACTTCGAGCAGTTCGAAATCCGCGCTCGGGTCGCGCCAATGGGTCGTCATGCCGGGCGGAATCACGAAGGCATCGCCGGCAACAAGAGATGCCGGATCGCGCCCTTCGCCATCGAGCGTCATGGCGCCTTCCATGACAAACCCGAACAGGATGTCGGCGTCATGGCTGGCGGGGCGCGTCTCGCCCTCGCCCCGGCGCACGACCTGCACCCCCGCAACACCGCGTGTGTTCCGGGCGATCGTGGTGTCGCGGCAGATGAAGCCGGGCATCCGGAACGGCCCCCAATCGGCCTCGATCCCGACGTTATGGACGAATTTCTGCCCCTGCCATTCGCGGTCGGGCCGGTGATGCGGCGTGGGCAGGGTCATCTCGTGGTCGATCTCGGTGACGTGTTCGGCGGGCACGCCGATCTCGATCACCTCGATCCCGTCGCTGGCCTCGAGCACGCGGTGCCGGATCTCGGGCGGCTGGATGAAGCAATCGCCTGCATGAAGGCGGATCGGATCGCCCTGATCCTCGTAGACCACGTCGACCCATCCGCGGTAGCAGAAGATCAGCTGAAAGCCGACCTTGTGGAAATGCACCATGTCGGGCACCGGCCCGCCATCGGGGATGCGGATATGGCTTGCGATGATCGACCCGCCCAGCCGGTCGGGCACCAGATCGCGATACTGCATGCCCGCCCGCCCGATCACCCAGGGCGCGCCATCGCGCAGGCGGCGCACCACAAGGCTGTGCCGGGTGGGCGGGATCTCCAGCGTCTGGGTCAGCGGCTCGATCACGACCCGGGTGCCGCCCGGCGCGGTGAGCGCGCGTGCCCCTCCCGCAAAATCGGGCTCGTCCGTCCGGATGAGGATCTCGGCTGCGGGCGAGCCGAGCGTCTGGTCCAGCCGAAACCGCACCCCGTGCCCCGACATCACGGCGATTGTCGGATTGTCGGCCGGCCAAATCCGGTCGAGCCGCAACCCCAGGTCACGGCCGAAAAAGGCCAGATCCGCGCGCAGATCGGTGGTCGAGATACACAGTTCGGCAGTTGTGGTATCGGTCATTCCGTGGCCCCTGGCTGATCCGGCCGGAAGGCTGCGACGGGGCCGCGACCGATGCAACCTCGAAATGGTCGCAGACCGGCCTGTCGTGGCCCGCGCGGCAGGTGGACAAGGGGACGCGCCGGGTGATAGTTCAACATTAAACAATTCCGGAGCAGGCCCGTGACCGACGAATCCCGCATGACACCAAAGGAAACTCAGCGTCAGGCCGCGCTGGATTACCACCGCCTGCCCCGGCCCGGAAAGCTCGAGATCCGGGCAACCAAGCCGCTCGCCAACGGTCGCGATCTGGCCCGCGCCTACAGCCCCGGCGTGGCCGAGGCCTGCCTCGAGATCAAGGCCGACCCGGCCACGGCGCGCGACTATACCGCGCGCGGCAACCTCGTGGCCGTCGTGTCGAACGGATCGGCGGTGCTGGGGCTGGGCAATATCGGTGGCCTCGCCTCCAAGCCGGTGATGGAGGGCAAGGCGGTCCTGTTCAAGAAATTCGCCAATATCGACTGTTTCGACATCGAGGTGAACGAATCCGACCCGGTCAGGCTGGCCGAGATCGTCTGCGCGCTGGAACCCACCTTCGGGGCGATCAACCTCGAGGACATCAAGGCGCCCGACTGTTTCATCGTCGAGGATATCTGCCGCGAACGCATGAACATCCCCGTCTTTCATGACGACCAGCACGGCACCGCCATCGTCGTGGGGGCGGCCGCGGTGAACGCGCTACACGTGGCGGGCAAGCGGTTCGAGGATATCAAGGTCGTCTCGACGGGGGGCGGTGCGGCGGGCATCGCCTGCCTGAACATGCTTCTGAAACTGGGGTTGAAGCGCGAAAACGTCTGGCTGTGCGACCTGCATGGCCTTGTCCACGAGGGCCGCGAGCAGGACATGACCCCGCAAAAGGCCGCCTATGCCCAGGTTTCGGATCTGCGCAGCCTCGATCAGGTGATCGAGGGGGCCGATCTGTTCCTCGGCCTGTCGGGGCCCGGTGTCCTGACCCCCGACATGGTGCGCCGGATGGCCGGGAGGCCGATCATCTTTGCGCTGGCCAACCCCACCCCCGAAATCCTGCCCGACGAGGCGCGCGAGGCGGCACCCGATGCGATCATCGCGACCGGACGGTCGGATTATCCCAACCAGGTCAACAACGTCCTGTGCTTTCCCTTCATCTTTCGCGGCGCGCTGGATGTGGGGGCGTCGGACATCAATGACGAGATGAAGATCGCCTGTGTTCAGGGCATCGCCGAACTGGCCCGCCGCACGACATCGGCCGAGGCCGCCGCCGCCTATCGCGGCGAACAGCTGACCTTCGGGCCGGATTACCTGATCCCCAAACCGTTCGATCCGCGGCTGATGGGGGTCGTGGCTTCCGCCGTCGCGGGGGCGGCCATGCAGACCGGCGTGGCGACCCGGCCCATCGCGGACATGGCCGCCTACAAGGACGCGCTCGACGGATCGGTCTTCAAATCCGCGCTGATCATGCGCCCGGTCTTCGATGCCGCGCGCAGCGCCGCGCGTCGGATCGTCTATGCCGAAGGCGAGGATGAACGCGTCCTGCGCGCCGCCCAGGCCGTGATCGAGGAAACGACCGAGACCCCGATCCTGATCGGCCGCCCCGACGTGATCGAGACCCGTTGCGAACGGGCAGGCCTGACTATCCGCCCCGGCCGCGAATTCGAGGTGGTCAACCCAGAGAACGACCCGCGCTATCGCGACTATTGGGGCACCTATCACGAATTGATGGCCCGGCGCGGCGTGACGCCGGACCTCGCCAAGGCGGTGATGCGCACCAACACGACCGCGATCGGCGCCGTCATGGTCCATCGCGGCGAGGCCGACAGCCTGATCTGCGGCACCTTCGGTCAGTTCCTGTGGCATCTGAACTATGTCACGCAGGTTCTGGGCACGGGTGGCCTGCATCCGGTGGGCGCGCTGTCGCTGATGATCCTTGAAGACGGCCCCCTGTTCATCGCCGACACGCAGGTGCATCCCGATCCCACGCCCGAACAGGTGGCCGAAACCGTGATCGCCTGCGCGCGCCATGTGCGCCGTTTCGGGATGACGCCCCGCATCGCGCTGTGTTCGCATTCGCAATTCGGCAATCTCGATTGCGTGACGGGTGTCCGGATGCGCGCGGCGCTTGAAATTCTCGATGCCCGGCCGCGTGACTTTTCCTATGAAGGCGAGATGACGCTCGACGCCGCGCTCGACACCGAATTGCGCGAACGGATCTTCCCCGGCGGCCGGCTCGAGGGGCCGGCCAACACGTTGATCTTCGCCAATACCGATGCGGCTTCGGGCGTGCGCAACATCCTCAAGATGAAGGGCGGCGGTCTCGAGGTCGGGCCGATCCTGATGGGCATGGGCAACCGCGCCCATATCGTGACGCCCTCGATCACCGCGCGGGGCCTTCTGAACATGTCCGCGCTGGCGGGAACGCCGGTAGCGAATTACGGCTGAGGCTCACCCGATGTCGGGCGGTTCGAAATAGCCGGACAACAGCCGGTAATCAGGGGCCGTGATCTGAAGGATCCGGCGCTGCGTGGCGGCGGGAACATCGCCGAAGCGCAGCTTCGGCCCGCCGGTCTGAAGTCGTTCGAAACGGACCTCCTGCCCCGACCAGTCGGACAGGTCGGCCGCGAGCCTGTCGGTCTCGGCCAGCCGGTAGACGTGATCGAACCAGCCGAGATCCGCACCCAGATAGGCGGCCTGAGGCCGGAAGTGCCGGCGCAGCTTGTCGTTCGACAGGGTGTAGAGCCCGAACCGCGTGCAGAATTCCTCGATATCGGGCTGCTCGGGCAGGCCAAGCACCCGCGCGATCGCGCGATGGGTCCGGCTTGCGGAGATGTCGTCATGGTGGTGGATGCGGTTGGCATAGGCCGACAGGAACCGCTCGACCGGGTCGCGCACGACGACAAGGGTCCGGCAGCCGCGCGCCCTGAGGCGCACATAGGCCGACATCGGCCGGTCATAGGTCGCCACGTGATCGTCCGCCCCCCGGGCCAGGGCGCGGAACGCCTTGCGGATGCTCGTCGTGCCCACCTTGCGGATCGGCACATAGGCAAGTGACAGGGAGCGGACGATTTCAACCATGCGAGCCGGACACGCCTTCGTTTTGCATGACCTTCCCTTGCAGAATTCGCGCGCCCTCGCAATGCCGCGGCGGGACGGTCGGGCGAGCCATTTGACAAGTATGAAAATTGGGTGCGCTAACAGCGTCTCGCAGGTTGTAAACTAATTGACTCCTGTGGTCGCCGGCCGGATCGGGGGACTTGCGCCGCCCCGCCGCGCAGGCGCATAAAATCGCCAACGAGGAGCGAGGGGAGACAATCCGATGGGGTATCGTGACGTATACGAGGCCTGGAAGACCGATCCGGAAGCATTCTGGATGGCGCAGGCCGAACAGATAGACTGGGATCGCAAGCCGACCCGTGCCCTGGATGACAGCAACGCCCCTCTTTACGAATGGTTCACCGACGGGATGGTCAATACCTGCTTCAACGCGGTGGACCGGCACGTGGCGGCGGGCCGCGGCGATCAGGTGGCGATCATCCATGACAGCCCGGTCACCGGGTCTGTCACCCGGATCACCTATGCCGAACTCAAGGATCGCGTCGCGCGCCTTGCCGGGGCGCTGGCCGAACGGGGCGTGACCAAGGGCGACCGCGTCGTGATCTACATGCCGATGGTGCCCGAAGCCCTGGTCGCGATGCTGGCCTGCACCCGGATCGGTGCGATCCATTCGGTCGTCTTCGGCGGGTTCGCCGCCAATGAACTGGCCCTGCGGATCGACGATGCCACGCCCAAGGCGGTCATCGCCGGGTCCTGCGGGATCGAGGGGACGCGGATCATCGCCTACAAGCCCCTTCTGGATGCCGCCATCGACATCGCCCGCCACAAGCCCGACTTCACCATCGTCTTCCAGCGCGATCAGGCCCGCGCCGACATGACCCCGGGCCGCGATTTCGACTGGGCCGAGGTGACGGCGGCCGCGGAACCGGCCGATTGCGTCCCCGTCGAGGGCAACCACCCGGCCTATATCCTGTATACCTCCGGCACGACCGGCGCGCCCAAGGGCGTGGTGCGGCCCACCGCCGGCCACCTAGTCGCGCTGAACTGGACGATGAAGGCGATCTACAACGTCGACCCGGGCGACGTGTTCTGGGCCGCGTCGGATGTGGGCTGGGTCGTGGGGCACAGCTATATCTGCTATGCGCCCCTGATCCATGGCAACACCACCATCGTCTTTGAAGGCAAGCCCGTTGGCACGCCCGATGCGGGCACCTTCTGGCGGGTGATCGCGGATCACAAGGTCAAGTCTTTCTTCACCGCGCCCACCGCGTTCCGCGCGATCAAGCGCGAGGATCCCACCGGCGCGATGATCCGTGACTACGACCTGTCATCGCTGCAGGCGCTCTACCTTGCGGGCGAACGGGCCGACCCAGACACGATCGAATGGGCGCAAAAGGTGATGAGCGTGCCGGTCTATGACCATTGGTGGCAGACCGAGACGGGCTATACCATCGCGGGCAACCCGGTGGGGATCGAGGCGCTGCCCGTCAAGATCGGCTCCCCCACCGTGGCGATGCCGGGTTATGACGTGCAGATCCTCGACGAGACGGGCCACCCGGTAAAGGCGGGCGAGCTGGGCGCGATCGCGGTCAGGCTGCCCCTGCCGCCCGGCACGCTGCCCACGCTCTGGAAGGCCGATGACAGGTTCCGCAAAAGCTATCTCGACACCTTCCCCGGCTATTACGAGACGGGCGATGCGGGCATGATGGACGAGGACGGCTATCTCTGGATCATGGCGCGCACCGATGACGTGATCAACGTGGCGGGCCACAGGTTGTCGACCGGCGGCATGGAGGAGGTGCTCGCCGGTCATCCCGACGTGGCCGAATGCGCCGTGATCGGGGTGAAGGACGAATTGAAGGGACAGCTTCCCATGGGGTTCCTGTGCCTGAACGCGGGATGCGACCGCCCGGTCGAGGATATCGTGGCCGAAGAGGTGAAACGCGTCCGCGACCAGATCGGCCCGGTCGCGGCCTTCAAGCTGGCCGTGGTGGTGGACCGGCTGCCCAAGACCCGCTCGGGCAAGATCCTGCGCGGGATCATGGCCCGGATCGCCGATGGCGAAGACTTCAAGACGCCCGCCACCATCGACGATCCTGCCATCCTCGACGAAATCCGCGAGGCCGTCCGGACGCTGGGCTACGCCGGAAACTGACCTCAGGGTGCAAGCCCCTCGCAGGCGAGGACCACCCCTTCGTCCAGGGTCACGACCATGGTGGCGCCCAGATCGGGCGCGCCGCCGATCCGCGCGCTGCCCAGGTGGACGGTTTCGCCCGCGCGCGCCGTGAAGCGCCCCGATTGGCGGATCGTGGTCAGCCCGCCCGCCCCGCTGTCGAGAATGGTCAGGTCGTAATGCCCGGCACTCGCGGCGCCCGCGACAAAGCGGCCGGTGACCTCGACCCCGCCCGCCACGCTTTCGGCTCCGATTGCGCAGGCGGGGGCGTGGGCCGGGGCGCGGGCCTGCCTGTGATCCGTCCCTCCGACGGTCGCCGCGGCGACGCAGCCCCCGATCCCGAACAGAAGGATGCAGGCGTGGATCAGTCCGATCAATTGTGCCATGGGGCACCTCCTTTCCGGTGCCGGGCGGGGACAGATCCCGGCCCGGCGCATCGCTCGATCAGTCCTGAACCACGACGATGACGTTGCCGCCGCCGATCTGGGTGGTGGTGGAGGTGTTGCCATTGCCCACCTGGATCACGCCCAGCGCGTTGCAGCCGCCCTGCTGATTGGCCGAGGCGCTGTTGCCATTGCCGGTCTGTGCCACGCCCAGCACGTTGCAATTTCCGGTCTGGGTGCTGGTGACGTCGTTGGCATGGCCGTTCTGGGTGATAACGGTCTGGTTGCGGTTGCCATCGACGACCGAGATCGACGAATTGCCCCGCCCCTCCTGCCAGATTGTCAACTGGTTGCGCCGCCCCACAAGGCTTGCGCCTGCGCCGTTGTCGCGCCCCCATTGGGTCACGGAAACGCGGTTGCCATCGGCGAAGACCGGGCTTGCGGGCAATGCGATACCAAGGGCAAGGGCGATGGTCAGGCTGCGGGTAAATGTCTGAAATGTCATGATACTGGTCCTTTTCCATGAGGCTGTGGCACCGGGGAAGCGCAGGGTGCGACACCCCGGTTGCCATCAGCAAGGACCGGTCCCGCCGGGCAAGCCAATATCGCGCGCCGGATAGGCGATAACGCGTGCAATGTCAGAGGATAACGGGCCCGCAGCCGCGGGTCAGGCGAACTGTTCGCGGATCAGCCGTTCTTCCAGCCCGTGGCCCGGATCAAAGAGGATCCGGTGTTCGACTGTCGGATCGCTTTCGATTTCGACCGAGGCCACGTTCATCACCGACCGGCTGTCGGCATCGGCCATGACGGGGCGCCGCCCGGCCTCCATCACGTCGAAGCGCACCCGCGCCGATTTGGGCAGGAGCGCACCCCGCCAGCGGCGCGGCCGGTAGGCCGCCATCGCCGTCAGCGCCAGAACCCCCGATCCGATGGGCAGGATCGGGCCGTGGGCCGAATAATTGTAGGCCGTCGACCCGGCAGGCGTCGCGACGAGGGCGCCATCGCAGACCAGTTCTTCCAGCCGCACCCTGTCATCGACCGAAATGCGCAGCTTGGCCGCCTGCGGCCCCGCGCGCAGCAGGCTGACCTCGTTGATGGCCAGCGCCTCGTGGACCTCGCCGTCGACCTGGGTCGCGCGCATGCGCAGGGGGTTGATGATCGCCTCTTCGGCCTGGGCCAGCCGCCGGGGCAGCGCCTCGGCCGAAAACGTGTTCATCAGGAACCCGACCGTGCCCCGGTTCATCCCGTAGACCGGCAGGTCCAGACCTTGCGTGGCATGAAGCGTCTGGAGCATGAACCCGTCGCCACCCAGCGCCACCATCACATCGGCCTCGTCCGGCCCCCATTCGCCGTAAAGGGCGATCAGGTCGTCGAGCGCCTCCTGCGCAAGCGGAGCGTCGCTTGCGGCAAAGGCGATGCGCGTCGTGGTTCCGATCCCGTCCATACATCTTTTGTCTGCCACGACTATCGGAAAGGCAAGGCGAACATCCGAAACCTGCCGACCGTCCGCGGCACCTCACGGGTCGTTTTGACGCTTTGTCTCTTTCGGATGGTCCTGTAATAGAACGCAGAACGCCCCAGCTCGCACAATCCCTGACAGGAGTTGCCCCATGAACGCCCCTTCCCGCACCGCCACGGACCAGAAAACGGCCTTCTTCACCGAGGCGCTGTCAAGCCGCGACCCCGAGATCTTCGACGCCATCTCGAAGGAACTGAACCGGCAGCGCAAGGAAATCGAGCTGATCGCAAGCGAGAACATCGTCAGCCACGCCGTGATGGAGGCGCAGGGCTCGGTCATGACGAACAAATATGCCGAAGGCTATCCGGGCCGGCGCTATTACGGCGGCTGCGATTTCGTCGACATCGCCGAGAACCTCGCCATCGACCGCGCGAAGGAGCTGTTCGGCTGCGGCTTTGCCAACGTCCAGCCCAATTCCGGCAGCCAGGCGAACCAGGGCGTGTTCCAGGCGCTGCTTCAGCCCGGCGACACGATCCTGGGCATGAGCCTCGATGCGGGCGGGCACCTGACCCACGGCGCCAAGCCCAACCAGTCGGGCAAGTGGTTCAACGCCATCCAGTATGGCGTGCGGCGTCAGGACAGCCGGATCGACTATGACCAGATCGCGGAGCTGACGGCCGAGCACAAACCCAAGATGATCATCGCCGGCGGCTCGGCCATCCCGCGCCATATCGATTTCGCGAAGATCCGCGAGATCGCCGACAAGGTCGACGCCTGGGTTCTGGCCGATGTGGCGCATTTCGCGGGGCTGATCGCGGCGGGTGTCTATCCCGACCCCTTCCCCCATGCCCATGTGGTGACGACGACGACCCACAAGACGCTGCGCGGCCCGCGCGGCGGCATGATCCTCACCAATGACGAGACGATCGCCAAGAAGGTGAATTCCGCCATCTTCCCCGGCATCCAGGGCGGGCCCCTGATGCATGTGATCGCCGGCAAGGCCGTGGCTTTCGGCGAGGCGCTGCGCCCCGAATTCAGGACCTATCAGGAACAGGTCGTCAGGAACGCGATCGCACTGGCGGACGAGCTGATCAAGGGTGGTCTGGATATCGTGACGGGCGGCACCGACAGCCACGTGATGCTTGTGGACCTGCGCCCCAAGGGCGTGAAGGGCCACGAGACCGAAAAGGCGCTGGAGCGCGCGCATATCACCTGCAACAAGAACGGCATCCCCTTCGATCCCGAAAAGCCCACCGTGACCTCGGGCATCCGGCTTGGCACGCCCGCGGGCACCACCCGCGGCTTCGGCGAAGAGGAGTTCCGGCAAGTGGCGCGCTGGATCGTGGAAGTGACCGACGGTCTGGCGCAGAACGGTGCCGACGGCAATGCCGAGGTCGAGGCCAAGGTAAAGGCCGAGGTCGAGGCCCTGTGCGACCGGTTCCCGATCTATCCCACGCTGTGAGGGCCCCGGGACGGTGACATTCCGCGCAGCGACCAGTCCGCGCAGATCGGGCGCGGGCCTCGGACACGAGATCGTTCGCGGTCTCGTGACGGGGCTCGTGATCGCGATGCTGGTCGTGACGGGCCAGCTGGTCGCCGCGGCCAAGGGCGACGCCCCGCGCGACATGGCAGGCTCCCTGTGTCTGTCGGGCAGCATCGTGACCTTTGTCATCAGCGAGGACGGCACGCCCGAGGGCCCCGCCCATATCTGCCCCGATGCCCTGCTCGTCGCCCTGGACACTGCCACGCCAGAGCCGTCTTTCGGCGGATGGCAACTTGTCTTTGATCATGGCGCTCCGCGCCTTGCGGCCTCTTGGGTCGTCATCACTCCGCCCGAGGCTCCGCCGCCCGCACGCGCGCCCCCGGTTCCTGTCTGAGCGACATTTTCATCTCAACTCGGACCAGACGGATACATCATGAAACTGACCAGCCTTCTGGCGGCCCTTGCCGCCCCTCTCTGCCTTGCCGGACCCGCTCTCGCGCAAGACATCGAGATCACCGATGCCCATGCCCGCACCTCCTATTCCGGTGCGCCCGCCGGGGCGGCCTTCATGACCATCACCAATACCGGCGAGACCGATGACCGGCTTGTCATGGCGCGCTCCGACGCCGCAGCGCGGGTCGAACTGCATACCCATGTAGATGCCGGCGACGGCGTCATGCAGATGCGCGAAGTCGAGGGCGGGTTTCCCCTGCCTGCGGGCGGCGCGGCGGTGCTGGAACGCGGCGGCGATCACATCATGTTCATGGGGATCGGTGCGCCCTGGGAAGAGGACGGCACCGTCAGCGTGACCCTCGTCTTCGAAAGCGGCGAAGAGATCACGCTCGACCTGCCGATCCGCATCGGGGCAAACTAGGCTGCCCCTTGCCTCGCCGGTCGGTCCGCCCTCAGCCGCAGGCCGACCGGGAGGCGTCGATGAAGACGAGATACCTGTCCCAGAACGCATCGGCAAAGGCCGTGTCGGAGGCGCGGATTTCCTGCGCCTTCTCGGGATCCTCGAAAAAGGTCGCGACGCGGCGTTGATCGGCGTTGCTCAGCGTGGCATCGGCAACGGACTGGACACAGGCGCAAAGTTGCGGGTTCGCAGCCTCGCGATCGCTTTCCACACAGGCGGCACCGACAGGGCCGCTCACCCCGCCGCCACCGCTGCCGCAACTTGCGACAATCACCAGACATGCCAGTCCCAATATCGGACGTTTCACCGCACAATCCTTTCCTTCCGGGTATCGGCGCGGGGCCTGCCTCTGATCTTCCCCGCCGATGATGAAGAATGCCTTACCGGGCGCGGACAGGCAATCGGTCCGTGCAATGACGCCCGTTCCGAAACCGCCCGGATCGGGCCTTAATAACGCCTTATTTACACTCTTGGATGATGATTGTTGAAACGGAGGCCGACATGTCTGCATTGATCGTCATCTTTGGAAGCTTTCTTGGATTTTTCGGCGGCATCTATGCCTTCGCCGTTCTGGACATGAACCTTCTGGTTGCGCTTGGCATCTGGTCGGTCTCGGGTCCGCTGAGCGTCGCGCTGCTGGCCGTTCTGCGCGCTTACCGGGCACTGGTCACCGGCCACGGCAACCCGCACACAGCCTGACCAGACAGGGCGTTTTCGGCAAAAACACTTGCAAAATCGCCCCAAATCGTCCATATCGGGCTAGCGACGTTACCTCTTCGACACTGACTCCTTTCACGGCCCAGTCATCGATCAGCACTGACGAGCCGGCCCGCTGCATGCCGCGAGCGGGAAAACAAAGGAGACATCACGATGGCCACAGGCACCGTGAAATGGTTCAACACAACCAAAGGTTACGGCTTTATCGCCCCCGACGGCGGATCGAAGGACGTGTTCGTCCATATTTCTGCAGTCGAGCGGTCCGGCCTGACCGGACTTCAGGACAACCAGAAGGTCACCTTCGACATCGAAGCTGGCCGTGATGGGCGCGAAGCCGCCATCAACCTGTCGCTTGCCTGATCTGCGCGTCGCCCCGTCCGGCCAATTCGGGCGGGGCGTCCCTGACCGGGCCAGTCGCCCCGGAACCATCCCCCCCAGCATCACAGACGATCCGACGCGCCCCGTGCCCCCAAGGCCGCGCGCTATGGCGCGACCGAACGCACCAGATCCGCGACCGCAGGTCCGATCGCCGCGACGATCGCGCTCACGCCGCGCGCATTGGGGTGCAGGCCGTCCTGCTGCATGAAGGCGGCAAGATCGGCGCCATCGGCGGCTTCCTGCAATCCCTCAAAGAAATCCGGAAATAGCGCCGTGCCGAATTCCTCGGCCAGGTCGGGATACATCGTGTTGAAGGCCTGCTTGAAATCTTCACCGTAATTCGGTCCCGATTCCAGACCGACCAGCAGGACCTCGACATCGGCCTCCGCCGCCGCCTCGAGGATGCCGCGCAGGTTGGCGCGGCTGTTGGCCGGGTCGATCCCGCGCAGGAAATCGTTTCCGCCCAGCGCCACGATCATCGCATCGACATCGTCGGTCAGCGTCCAGGCCACGCGGGCAAGCCCGCCCGCCGTCGTGTCGCCCGACACGCCCGCATTGATCAACTCCGCCTCCAGCCCGGCCTCGTCCAGCCAGTCCTGCAATTGCGGCACGAAGCCCTCGGCCTGGGACAGGCCATAGCCCTGGGTCAGGCTGTCGCCCAATGCGGCGATCGTCACCGGTTCGGCCTGCGCGGCGCCCGCCGCGACCGACAGCACCAGGGCCACCGCGGCAAAGGTCCGCTTGCTCATCGCGCGAAGAACACCATATCCCTGAACAAAGCAAAGAGGACCCGAGCGCCAGATGCCAGACCCAGCTCTTACCCTGACCGACGCGTCCCTGTCCCTGATGGGGAATGCCGGTCGCGTCGATATCCTGCATGACATCTCGCTTTCGGTCGAGACGGGCGAAACTCTGGGGCTTGTCGGGCCAAGTGGGTCGGGCAAGTCATCGCTCCTGATGCTGATGGGCGGGCTGGAACAGGCCACGTCGGGCCGGATCACGGCACTGGGTCAGGACCTGACCTCCATGTCGGAGGACGGACTGGCCCGGTTCCGCAGGGACAATATGGGCATCGTCTTCCAGTCCTTCCACCTGATTCCGACGATGACTGCGCTCGAAAACGTGGCGACCCCGCTGGAACTGGCAGGCGTGCGCGATGCCTTCGACCGTGCGGCGGCCGAACTGGCCTCGGTCGGGCTGGCCGACCGGGCCGACCACTACCCGTCGCAGATGTCGGGGGGCGAACAGCAACGGGTCGCACTGGCGCGGGCATCGGCCCCGCGCCCGCGGCTCCTGCTGGCGGATGAACCCACCGGAAACCTCGACACGACGACGGGCCAGACGATCATCGACCTGTTGTTCGCGCTGCGCGACAAACACGGGGCGACGCTCGTTCTTGTAACCCATTCCCGGGCGCTGGCCGAAAGATGCGACCGGGTGATCCGGCTTCAGGACGGGCGCATCGCCGACGCGGCGCCCGCACGGGCCGCGGAATGAGCCTTGGCCTTGCCGCACGTTTTGCCCGGCGGGAATTGCGCGGCGGCCTGCGCGGCTTTCGCATCTTTCTGGCCTGCCTTGCCCTTGGCGTCGCGGCCATCGCGGCGGTGGGCACGGTCCGGTCGGCGATCCAGGCGGGGCTGGCCGAACAGGGGGCCGCGATCCTCGGCGGCGATGCCGAGGTGGAATTCACCTACCGTTTTGCCCGCGACGAGGAACGCGCCTATCTCGAGGAGATCGCGGAGGCGGTTTCGGAAACCGTGGATTTCCGGTCGATGGCCGTCGTCCGGCGCGGCGAGGAGGCCGAACGCGGCCTGACGCAGATCCGCGCCGTCGATGACCTGTATCCCCTGATCGGCGACGTGGTGCTGTCGCCCGACATGCCCCTGCCCGACGCGCTGGCCGGTGACGGCCGTCTTCCCGGCGCGGTGATGGAGCCGCTGCTCGCCGACAGGCTGGGTCTCGAACCGGGGCAACGCTTTGCGCTTGGCACGCAGGACTTTGTGCTGTCCGCCCTTCTCGAACGCTATCCCGACAACGGCTCGGCGGGGTTCGGGCTGGGCCCGCGCACGATCGTCCTGACCGGGGATCTGGCGCAATCGGGGCTTCTGGCCGAAGGCACGCTCTTTTCCACGCAATACAGGCTGGATCTGCCCGAGAATGCCGATTTCGAGGCTCTTCAGACCCGCACCGAGGATCGGTTTCGCGACACCGGCCTGCGCTGGACGGATGCGCGGCGCGGCGCAGACGGCATGCAGGAAGTCGTCGATCAACTGGGCGCCTTCCTGATCCTGATCGGGCTGTCGGGGCTTGCGGTGGGCGGTGTCGGCGTGTCGGCCGCCGTGCGGGCCTATCTTCAGGGCAAGACCGGGGTGATCGCCACGCTGAAATCGCTGGGCGCGACCCGGCAGACGATCTTTCTGACCTATTTCCTGCAAATCGGCGTGCTGACCCTTGCGGGCATCGCGATCGGGCTGGTGATCGGGGCGGGCCTGCCGCTCTTGCTTTCGCCGCTGATATCGGAGGCGCTTCCTCTTCCGGCGAATTTCGGCATCTATCCCGGACCGCTGGTCGAGGCTGCGATCTACGGCGTTCTGGCCGCGCTGATCTTCACGCTCTGGCCGCTGGCCCGGACCGAAGAGATCAGGGCCGCCACCCTCTTTCGCGACGCTTTCGCGGGGGGCAAGATCCTGCCGCGCTGGCCCTGGCTGATCTGGATGGCGCTGCTGTTGGCCGCCCTCCTGGCTGCCGCGGTCCTGTTTTCGGGCAATGCCTTCCTCACCCTCTGGACGGCGGGCGGCATCGCAGGCGCACTGGCGATCCTCGTTCTGGCAGCCCTTGCCACGAGGCTGCTCGCGCGGCGGGGCAAATTCCTTGCGCGCGGGCGACCGGCGATCCGGCTGGCCCTTGGCGCGGTGGGTGCGCGCGGCGGCGAGACGACATCGGTCGTTCTGTCGCTGGGCCTTGGCCTTGCGGTCCTGTCGGCGGTGGGCCAGATCGACGGCAACCTGCGCCGCGCCATCGCGCAGGACCTGCCCGATATCGCGCCGTCCTATTTCTTCGTCGACATCCAGCCCGACCAGATCGACGGCTATCTCGATCGGCTGAACACCGACCCGGCCGTCTCCAAGGTCGATACGGCGCCGATGCTGCGCGGTATCATCACGCAGATCAACGGCACGCCTGCGCTCGAGGTTTCGGATCACTGGGTCCTCCAGAGCGATCGCGGCATCACCTATTCCGCCGAGTTGCCCGAGGATACGGCCCTGACCGCCGGCGAATGGTGGCCCGCCGACTATGCCGGCCCGCCGCTGGTGAGTTTCTCGCAGGAAGAGGCCGCGGAGATCGGCCTCGCGCTTGGGGATGAACTGACGGTGAACATCCTTGGCCGCGACATCACCGCCACGATCTCGAGCTTTCGGGAGGTGAACTTCGAATCCGCCGGCATCGGTTTCGTGATGTCGATGAACCCGGGCGCCCTGGCGGGCGCGCCGCATAGCTGGATTTCCACCGTCTATGCGGAAGAAGAGGCCGAAGCCCAGATCCTGCGCGACCTGGCCAATGCCTATCCCAACATCACCGCGATCCGCATTCGCGATGCGATCGACCGGGTGACCGAGGTGGTCGAGGGGATCGCGGCGGCCGTGCGCTATGGCGCGGCGGCAACCCTTGTCACCGGGTTTCTCGTGCTGATCGGCGCGGCCGCGGCCGGAGAACGCGCCCGCACCTTCGAAGCGGCGGTCCTCAAGACGATCGGCGCCACGCGCGGGCGCATCCTGTCGAGCTTTGCGCTGCGCTCCGCCTTTCTTGGCGGGGCGGCCGGCGCGGTGGCGCTGTTTGCGGGCATCCTCGGCGGCTGGGCGGTCAGCACCTTTGTCATGGAGACCGACTACACCATCGTCTGGGGATCGGCCCTGGCCATCGTGGCGGGCGGCGCACTTGCGAGCCTTCTGGCAGGGCTGGCCTTCGCGCTGCGCCCGCTGGCCGCGCGGCCCGCCCGGGTTCTGAGGGCACGGGAATAAGCGATCCGCTGTTCTTCGGCTATGGCAGCCTCGTGAACCTTGCGACCCACGATTACGCCGACCCGCATCCTGCGCGACTTGCGGGCTGGCGCCGGGTCTGGCGGCGCACCACACTGCGCGACGCGGCGTTTCTTTCGGTCGAGCCCTGCGACAGGACGGAAATCGCGGGCATCGTGGCGCGCGTGCCCGGCGCCGACTGGGCCGCGCTCGACGCGCGGGAGGCCGCCTATGCCCGCCGCGACGTGACGCACACGGTGCGCCATCCCGGCCAGCCCGGCCCCGTCGCCGTCTACGAGGTCGAGGACAGGCACCTCAGCGGTCGCGACGATCACCCGATACTGCAAAGCTATCTCGACGTGGTGGTGCAGGGCTATCTGCGCATCTTCGGAGAGGCCGAGGCTCTGGCCTTTTTCGACACGACCCATGGCTGGGACACGCCGATCCTGAACGACCGTGACGACCCGGTCTATCCGCGTGCGCAGCGGCTTTCGGCCGAAGAGACGATCTTCGTCGATGAGGCTCTGGCCCGGTTCGGCGGGGCCGGGATGGTCAGTCGCGCAAGGCGGGCTTGACCTGCATCAGGGGCATGACGTCGGCCATTTCGGGCCCGCGCTCCAGCCCGGTCACCGCACGGCGCAGCGGCATGAACAGTCCCCTGCCCTTGCGCCCCGTGGCATGCTTGACGGCATTGGTCCACTCACTCCAGGTCTCGGCCGTGTAGGGCGGCTCCCCCAGAAGGGCGAGCGCCTCTGCGACAAAGGCGCGGTCCTCGTCCTCGGCATGGCCGCGGGTTTCGCCGGTGAAGACGGCCCACCAGCCGGGCAGGTCCTGCAAGGTGGTGATGTTCTCGCGCACCACGCCCCAGAAGGCGGGAGCTATGTCGTCGGGGACGCCGATCTCGCGGATCCGGTCGGCCACCGCGTCGTAGGGGCGGGTCCCGAGGATGCGCGCGGTCAGCGGAAAGAGGTCGTCCGCGTCGAACTTGGTCGGGGCCGAGCCGAATTTCGACAAGTCGAACCCCGCCACGATCTCTGCCACTGTCTCGCGCAGTTCCACCGGGTCGGAAGAGCCCAGCCGCGCCATCAGGCTCAGGATCGCCATGGGCTCCACCCCCTTGCCGCGCAGATCCCGCAAGGACAGGGTGCCCAGCCGTTTCGACAGCGCCTCGCCCTGCGGCCCGGTCAGAAGCGAGTGATGCGCAAATCGGGGCACCGTGCCCCCCAAGGCCGTGATGATCTGGATCTGGGTCGCGGTATTGGTCACGTGATCCGACCCGCGCACCACATCGGTGATCCCCATCTCGGTATCGTCAACGACAGAGGCAAGCGTGTAGAGGATCTGCCCCGTCTCCTTGATAAGGACCGGGTCCGACACGCTCGCCGCGTCGATCGAGATGTCGCCTAGGATGCCGTCGGTCCATTCGATCCGCTCGTGATCGAGCTTGAACCGCCAGTGCGAGCCGCGTTCGGCGCGCAGACGGTCCTTTTCGGCCTCGGGCAGCGCAAGCGACGACCGGTCATAGACCGGCGGGCGGCCCATGTTGAGCTGTTTCTTGCGCTTGAGGTCCAGCTCGGTTGGGGTCTCGAAACATTCATAAAGGCGGCCCGCCTCGATCAGCCGCGCCTTGGCCGCGGCATAGCGGTCCAGCCGGTCCGACTGATGTTCGACCCGGTCCCATTCCAGCCCCAGCCAGTCGAGATCGGCCTTGATCCCGTCGACATATTCCTGGCGCGACCGTTCGGCATCGGTATCGTCAATCCGCAGGATGAACGTCCCGCCCGCGGCGCGCGCGATCGCATAGTTGAACAATGCGGCGCGCAGGTTTCCGATGTGAAGCCAACCGGTGGGCGACGGAGCAAAACGGGTCGTTGTCATGACAGGCCTCCTTGACGAAAGCCCCTCTTTCACAGCGGACCAGTTTTGTCCATATGAGCGGGATGGATATCAATGCACCCAGTCGCGACGACATCGAATCAATGGCCCGCGAGGCGATCGACGCCCTGCCCGAGCCGTTTCGCGGCCCGGCGGCGGCCATCGCCATCATCGTGGAGGATTTCGCCCCCGTCGACATGCTGGCCGATCTCGACATGGATGCCTTCGAGTTGACGGGTCTTTATGACGGCATCCCGATGACCGAGAAATCGGTGATGGATCAGCCGACCGGGCCCGACACGGTCTGGCTGTTCCGGCGGCCGATCATCGACGAATGGGCGGATCGGGGCAATGTGACGCTGCGCGAACTGGTGGCCCATGTGACGGTGCATGAACTGGCACATCATTTCGGCTGGTCCGACGTGGATATTGCCCGGATCGACCAATGGTGGGAATAGGGGGCCAGCGATTGCGCCCCGTCCCGGCCGGGTGCACTCCTTCCCCGATACGAAGACAGAAACACGAGGTCCGATGCGCGATATCCTGACGGTCACCCTCAACCCTTCGCTCGATCTGGCCACCGATGTGCCGTCGGTCGAGCCGAACCAGAAACTGCGCTGCGAGATGCCGCAGACCGATCCGGGCGGCGGCGGCAGCAATGTCAGCCGCGCGATCAAGCTGCTGGGCGGCCAGTCGCGGACCTTCGTGGCGCTTGGCGGGCCGACGGGCGACCGGATCGAGGCCCTGCTTGTCGAGGCCGGGCTGACCGTGCTGCGCCACGAAGCCCCGGCCGAGACGCGACAATCCCTTGTGGTGACCTCAAGGACGACGGGCGATCAGTATCGCTTCATGTTGCCGGGGCCGAAATGGTTCCCGCTCGACAGCACCGCCGCCGAGGCCGCCATCGTCGAGGCCGCAATGCCCGACAGCCTTGTCGTTCTGTCAGGCAGCCTGCCGCCGGGGATGCCGCCACAGGTCATGCCCGATCTGTGCGAACGGCTGGCCGAAAAGGGCGCGCAGGTGGTGGCCGACACGTCCGGCCCGGCCCTGCACCTGTTCGCCAGCGGCGAGGTGCCCCGCCCCCATGTTCTGAGGATGAACCATTTCGAAGGATCCGAGATCGTGGGCCATCCGCTGACGGACCTGATGGAAACGGCGGACCTTGCCTCCGAACTGATCGAGCGCGGCGCCGCCGATATCGTCATCGTGGCGCGCGGGCCCGAAGGGTCCGTTCTGGCCACCAGGGACGAACGGCTGCATTCCCATGCCGCCGAAGTGCCGGTCCGGTCCAAGGTCGGCGCCGGCGACACCTTTGTGGGCAGCTTCACCCTGTCGCTGGCGCAGGGGCGGCCACTGGCCGAGGCCCTCAGCCATGCGGTGGCCGCGGCAAGTGCGGCGGTGATGACGGAAGGCACCCTTCTGTGCCGCCCCGAAGACGCGGTGCGCCTGATCGCCCATTGCCCGGCCCGGCCGATCTAGCGCGGCACCCGTGCCGGCCGCGGCAGGCGCCAGACCAGGAACGCGACGCAGGCAAACCCGGCGATCCCCACGAGGATCGCCAGTTGCAGCGCGGTGGAATAGACCGCGACCGGGTCGGCCGCGCCCGGCAGGTTGCGCCCCAGATGCGAGAAGAAGACCTCTCCCATCACGGCGAGACCGAGGGCGCCGCCCACCTGCTGAAACGCCTGAAGCGCGCCCGACGCCGCGCCGGCATCGCCGTCTTCCACATTGGACAGGATCGTCTGGAACAGCGGCGATATGGCGGTGCCGAGGCCCAGCCCCGCGATGATCAGCGGCAGGAACAGCGCGGCGCGCACCAGAACCTCGCCCCCCATCGGCAGAACCGTCCGCAACAGAAGCATGCCGCCCGCCAGCATCAGGCTTCCGGCCATGATCCGCTTGCGCGGCCAGCGCAGGCCCAGCGCCCCCGACAGGATCGACGACAGCAGCACGCCCAGCGAAAACGGCAGGGTCGTCAGCCCCGATTCCAGCGGCGTCAGCCCGTTGCCCACCTGAAGCATGAAGGCCAGCACGAGGAAAAAACCCGGGATGCCCCCGAACAGTAGCATCGTGATCATCAGCCCGATCACGTAGCTGCGGTAGCGGAACAGCGCGACCGGCAAAAGCTGTGCCGCGCCGATCCGCGCCCGATGCCGTTGCCAGAGCGCAAAGACGAGGACGACCGGCACAGCCCCCGCGATCAGCGCAAAGCACCACCACGGCCAGCCGAACTGACGCCCCTCGATCAGCGGAAAGAGGATCAGCAGAAGCGCGAGCCCCGCCAGCGCGATGCCCACGAAATCAAGCCTGAGCGACCTGTCCCCCGCGACCGGCGGCACGAAGCGCATCGCCGCGAAGATGGTCAGAAGACCCACGGGCACGTTGACGAGGAAGATCGGCCGCCAGCCCAGCCCCCACAGGTCGAGCGAAATGAGCCATCCCCCCAGCACGGGCCCGGTGACGGACGCCATGCCCGCCGACAACCCGAACAGGGCAAAGGCCAGCCCCCGTTCACGCGGCGGAAACAGGACCGGAACAAGGGCCAGCGTCTGCGGCCCGATCATCGCCCCGCCGATCCCCTGAAGGACGCGTGCGGCAACGAGCGTGCCGATCGACGGCGCCATCCCGCACAGAAGCGAACCGAGGCCAAAGACCGCGACACCGGCCACGAACATGCGCCGGCGTCCGACCACGTCGCCCAGCCGCCCCGCCGGAATGAGGCACAGCGCAAAGGCCATGATATAGGCCGCGACGACCCATTCGATCTGGCTGTCGGTGGCGGCAAAGGCCGATTGCAGGCTGGGGATCGCGACATTCACGATGGTGATGTCGACCAGGTTCATGAACCCCGCCAGCAACAGCGAGGCCATGGCGATCCAGCGCCCCGGGCTTGGCGCGGCCCGTTCGACGTGAGGCATATGGGGTGTCGTCACGAAGGTCTGACCGGCCAGAGCTTGCCCAGATCATCCAGCCCCGCGCGGATCAACTCGGCCAGGACATCGGTGTCGATATCGGCCAGCTTGTTGATGTAAAGGCAGGATTTGCCCTTCTTGTACTTGCCCAGCCGGTCAAGGATCGGCTGGAAATCGGCATAGCCCGGCATGATGTAGATCGACAGGTTGGCCTTGCGGGGGCTGAAGCCCGTCGCGAGGAATTCGCCCTCGCGGCCGGTCTGATACTTGTAGTGATACCGGCCATAGCCCACGATCGAGGGCCCCCACATCCGGGGCTCGAACCCCGTTGCCTCGCGGAAGACGCGGTCCAGTTCCATCGCATCGAGACGCTTTTTCTCCGGCTGGACCACGGCCAGAAACTCCGCGACGCCCTGCGTCGTCTCGACCGTCTTGTTTCCCGCCATGCTGGCCCTCGCTGCTATCGGCAGGGTCAGCCTAGCAAGCTTTGCCCGGGCCGCAAACCATCGCGGCCCGGGTTTTTCGACCGTTCGGGTTCAGTTCGCGAGCCGGCCCGTGATGTCGACAAGGCGCCGCGCCTGGAACGCCACCGACATGCGGCCCGTCTCGTCAAAGACGCCGGCCGTGGTCGAATAGCCATAGGGGTTGCCGCCATCCTCGAACTTCACCGCGTCGGCAAAGCCGGGCGCGACAAGGATCGCCCCCCAATGCATGGCGGAGTTGTAGATGTTCATCAGCGTGGCCTCGACCCCGCCATTGGGGTTCTGGGCGGAGGTGGTGGCGGTGACGGTCTTGCCCGCCAGCGCACCCTTGGCCCAAAGCGGGCCCAGCGTGTCGACAAAGGCGCGATACTGGCTGGCCGCGCCGCCAAAGCGGGTCGGAACCGAGATGAAATAGCCGTCGGCCCATTCCATGTCGTCAAGCGTGACTTCGGGGATGGAAGAGGCCTTTTCGACCTGTGCCTTCCACGCATCCTGACCGGCCACGACCTCGGCGGGCGCGGTTTCGGGGACGCGCAGCAGGCGGACCTCGGCGCCGGCCTCCTTCGCGGCTTCGGCGGCGGCTTCGGCCACCTGATGGTTGGTGCCGTAGGTGGAATAGAAGATGACTGCGATTTTCGGCGTGCTCATGGGATCTCCTGTTCGTTGAGTGACACGCCGTCAGATAACCCTTCCGCTATCCGCACGAATTGGGAAATTCCGATCAGGGATGGTGCGCAGACGCGCAGAAGATCACCTTGGCCCGGACCTGTCGCGCCAACGGTTGACGATCGGGTAACGCCGGTCGAGCCAGAAGGCGCCCGTGGTCAGCCGGGTGCCGGGCGCGGATTGGAACCGTTTGTATTCGCTTATGAAAATAAGATGCTCCACCCGGCGCACCGTTTCGGCGTCAAATCCGGCCGCGACGCAATCGGCGACCGATGCCTCGCCCTCGACCAGCATTTCGAGAATCCCGTCCAGCACGTCATAGGGCGGCAGGCTGTCGCTGTCCTTCTGGTCGGGGCGCAGCTCGGCCGAGGGCGGCTTGTCGATGATGGATTGGGGGATCACCTCGCCGGCCGGCGCCTTCATCCAGGGGCGATGGTTGGCGTTGCGCCAGCGGCAGGCATCGAAGACGCGGGTCTTGTAGAGATCCTTGATCGGGTTGTAGCCGCCGGCCATGTCGCCATAGATCGTGGCATAGCCCACCGCGACCTCGGACTTGTTGCCCGTGGTCAGAAGCATCTCTCCGAACTTGTTCGACTGCGCCATCAGCAAAAGCCCGCGCAGGCGCGACTGGATGTTTTCCTCGGTCAGATCCGGTTTCAGGCCGTCGAACAGCGGGGCCAGCGCCTCGGTCACCGCACGGCGCGGCCCGGCGATCGAGACCTCGTCCAGATGGCAGCCCAGCGCACGGGCCACGCCCGCCGCGTCATCCAGCGAGGCCTGGCTGGTATATTCCGACGGCATCATCACCCCGCGCACGTTTTCGGGGCCCAGCGCGTCGGCGGCGATCGCGGCCACGAGCGCAGAATCGACGCCGCCCGACAGGCCCAGCAGCACCTTGGCGAAGCCCGTCTTGCGCATGTAGTCCGACAGCGTCATCACCATCGCGCGATAATCCAGCTCCACATCCGGGGGATGGGTGACCTTTTCACCCGGCTCGGCGCGCCAGCCCGCCTCGGTCCGCACGAAATCCACATGGACGACCGCCTCTTCGAAGCGCGGCATCTGAATGGCGAGTTCCCCGCCGGGGTTGAGAACAAAGCTGCCCCCGTCGAAGGCCTGGTCGTCCTGCCCTCCCACGAGGTTGAGATAGACAAGCGGCAGCCCCGTCTCGATCACGCGCGGCACCATGTTGGCCATGCGCACATCGAACTTGCCGCGCCGGTAGGGCGATCCGTTGGGCACGAGCAGAAGTTCGGCCCCGGATTCGGTCATCGCCTCGCAGACATCCTCATACCAGGCATCCTCGCAGATGGGCGTGCCGATACGCAGGGGGCCGGCATCGAACGGGCCTTGCAGGGGGCCGGGTTCGAACAGGCGTTTTTCGTCGAAGACATTGTAATTGGGCAGGAAATGCTTGAGCGTCCGGGCGATGACCCGGCCACCCCGGCAGATGTGGTAGGCGTTGTAGAGCTTGCCGCCCTCGACCCGGGGCGCGCCGATGGCCAGCATCGGCCCGTTGGCGCAGGCGGCGGCAAGCGCCTCGACCTCCTCGATGGCCTGGCCGTGAAAGGCCGGCCGCATGATCAGGTCCTGCGGTTGATAACCGGTGATGAACAATTCCGGCAGCGCCACGAGATCGGCACCCGCTTCCTTCCCCTCCACCCAGGCAAGGCGGGCCTTTTGGGCATTGCCCGACAGGTCACCGAGCGTGGGATCGAGCTGCGCGAGCGTGATACGGAAACGGTTGGTCATCTCGGGATCCCGACTAGCCGGCGCCCTGCACGCGCCAAGACCCGGATCTAGCAGAACATGCGGCGAGGGAAAGCCGGGAGTGACCGCGCCCGCCCGCGCGTTACCCGTCCCTGCCCATTGTCAGCACAGCCCCGCACCGCTAGGTTTCGTGAAAATCCGAAAGTGGCGACAGAGGCGACAGGTCACATGCTCACAGGTCGAACCCGAAATGGACGTTGCGTGACCCGGTTCAGCCGGCTTGCCCTAGTTGCCGCACTTGGTCTTGGCCTTGGCGCAGGGCAGGTCATCGCGCAGACCACCGCCACCAAGCAATACGAGGATGGCGGCGTCTACGAGGGCAGCTTTCTCAACGGGCGGCAGCACGGTCAGGGCACCTACCGCCTGCCCAACGGGTACGAATATTCCGGCGAATGGTTCGAAGGCGAGATCCGCGGACAGGGCACCGCGCGCTATCCCGACGGGTCGGTCTACGAGGGCAATTTCGCACTGGGCAAACCCGAAGGCTTCGGCCGGATCACATTCGCCGATGGCGGCACCTACGAGGGCGAGTGGTCCGATGGCAAGATCACCGGCGAAGGCGTCGCGGTTTATGCCAACGGCGTCCGCTACGAGGGCGATTTCCGCAACGCCATGCATCACGGCATGGGCACCATGACCAGCCCCGATGGCTATGAATATACCGGCCCATGGGTCAACGGCGTCAAGGAAGGCGAGGGCCGGATCACCTTTGCCGATGGCTCGGTCTATGAAGGCACGCTGGTCAATGGCGAGCGCGAGGGCACCGGCACACTGACCATGCAGAGCGGTCTGGTCTATGTGGGCCAGTGGCAGGACGATCAGATCGAGGGCACCGGCACGCTGACCCAGCCCAACGGCGATGTCTACGAGGGCGAGCTTGTCGCCGGGCGGCGACAGGGCGAGGGCCGCGTCACCTATGCCAATGGCGACATCTACGAAGGCGAATTCGCGGATGACCGCCGCCACGGGCAAGGCACCTTCGTCGGAACCGACGGCTATCGCTACGAGGGCGCGTGGATCGCCGGCCAGATCGAGGGCGAGGGTCAGGTGACCTATCCCGACGGGTCCGTCTATGTGGGCCAGTTTCGCGGCGACCTCGCCGATGGGCAGGGCAAGATCACCTATCCCGACGGCTCGACCTACGAAGGCGAATGGAGCGCGGGTGTCATCGAAGGCACCGGCATCGCCACCTATGCCAACGGCCTTGTCTACGAGGGCGAATTCCTCGATGCCCGCAACCACGGGCAGGGCAAGATGACCTATGCCGATGGCTATGTCTACGACGGCGCGTGGGAAAACGGCCAGAGACACGGCTTTGGCGTGGCGACCTATGCCGACGGCACGGTCTATGAAGGCGACTTCCGAGACGGGCAGCGCCATGGGTCGGGCAGCATCGTCATGCCTGACGGATTTACCTATGAAGGCCAGTGGGAAAATGGCGAGATCAGCGGAAAGGGCCTCGCGACCTATTCCAACGGCGACATCTACGAAGGCCAGTTCCGCAATGGCCGCAGGCAGGGCGAAGGGACGATGCGCTATGCCACGGGCGAAACCGCGACCGGCGAATGGGCCGATGGCGCGCTGACCGACGGCACCACGACCACCGCCGAAGAGGAAGAGCCGGCCACCGGGCAGGAATAGCACCCCACCCTCGGGGGCGCCCTCAGGGACGGGCCGACCATGTGCCGATGGCTCGCTCGAGGTCGTGGACCATCGTCTCGCCCATCGACCGCATCACCGCGATCTCGATCCGGTCCGGGCCCGTTCGGGTGACGGATCCCTGCATGTGGCCGATCAGCGTGCGCCGTGTCGCACCGACCGGGCAGGCGGACAGGCGCAGGTCGACCGGAACCAGCCTTGCCAGCACCTCATCGAGCCCCTCGCCGGACAGGTCGACGATGGCCGAAGCGCCCGTCTGATCGGTCAGCGCCGCATGGGCCGCAAGCCCGTCCGGCACAGCGGCCCCCATGACAAGCGCCATCGACCGCCCCACCCAGAGGATCCGTGCAGCATCCGAGGCCAGCGCCTCGCCCGGTTCCGGCCAGCGGAGGCCGAGGGGGGACAGAGCGGCGGACACCTCGGCCCCGCGCCCGGCAAAGGGCGCGACCGAGGTGACGGGGCCGGGATGCACCTCGGTGATGGCGATGCCGCCGATCTGCCTTGGCAGGTGGCCCGCGAGGGCGGATTTCGCGATGAGCCTAACCACGCAGCCGCCCCCCTTCGGGATCGAAAAAGACCGGGTCGCAGATCTCGCACAGGAAATCCGTGCCCCGCAGATGATCGACAAAGCGGACCGTCTCGCCATGCCGTTCCGGCCCGCGTTTCAGGAAGGCCAGCCCGATCCAGTGGCCCAGCATGGGCGACGGACCGACAGAGGTGACGTGGCCCTGCGCATTGACGCGCACCGGATCGGCACCCGGATCGAAGAGAAAGGCCCCTGCCGACAGCGTATCCCCGGACCGGACCGGCTTCAGACCGACCAGCCGTTCGCGCCCCGGATCGCGCAGCCCCGGCCGCGCCGCGGCGGCCTGACCGATGCAGACCTTCTTGCGGCTGAGCATCCGGTCCATCCCCAGATCAAAGGCCGTGACCCGCCCGTCGATCTCGGCATGGGTGACGAACCCCTTTTCAAGGCGCATCACGTTGAGCGCTTCCATCCCGTAGGTGCAGCCGCCCATCACTTCGGCCTGCGCGGCCAGAAGCCGGAACAGGCTTTCGCCGTAATCGGCGGGCACGGCGATTTCATAGGCCATTTCCCCGGAAAACGAGATCCGGAAAAGCCGCCCCGCCACCCCGCCGATCCGCACCGCATCGCAGCCCATATAGGGCATCGCCGCATCATCGGTCGGCGTATCGAGAAGCGTGTCGAGCAAGTCCCGCGCGCGCGGGCCCGCCACGGAAAACTGCGCCCAGGCATCGGTGACCGAGGCGATCCGCACATCAAGCTCGGGCCGCCAGACCTGATGGGCCAGCTCGAGGTGGCGCATCACCTGCCCCGCCGCGGCGGTCGTCGTCGTCATCACGTAGTGATGTTCGCCCAACCGCGCGACGGTGCCATCGTCCATCACATGGCCATCCTCGCGCAGCATCAGGCCATAGCGCACCCGCCCGACCTTGAGCGTCGAGATCATGTTGGCATAGACGAAATCGAGAAAGGCGCCCGCGTCCGGCCCCTCGATGTCGATCTTTCCGAGGGTGGAGACATCGACGACGCCCACCACCTCGCGCACCTGGCGCACCTCGCGGTCGCAGGCGGCGCGCCAGCCCGTCTCGCCCGCGCGCGGCACATAAGAGGGGCGATACCACAGCCCCACCTCGATCATCGGGGCGCCCATGGCGCGCAGCACGCCGTCCGACGGGGTCAGCCTGCGGGGCGCAAAGCCCATCCCCTCGCCCCCGGCGCCCATCGCCGCGATCGCCACGGGCGAGAATGGCGGACGGAAGGTCGTTGTCCCCGTCTCGGGGATGGCGCGGCCCGTCGCATCGGCAAGCACGGCAAGGGCCGCCACGTTGGAGCTCTTGCCCTGATCCGTCGCCATGCCTTGCGTGGTGTAGCGCTTCATATGCTCGACCGAGCGGAAGTTTTCCTGCACGGCGAGGCGGATGTCCTTCACATGGACATCGTTCTGGAAATCCAGCCATTTCCGGCCCCTGCCCTCGACCATCCAGAAGGGCCGGATCGCATAGTCGCGCCCCTCGGCCTCGGGGACCCGAATATCGACGGGTTTGCGCCCAAGCGCCGACAGCGCCGCCTTGGCCGCCCGCAGACCGTCCCTCAAGCAGGCATCGGTCGAGAAATGGCCTGCCGCGGCGCCCGCGACCTCCATCCCCGGGATCGCGCCGGGGGCGGGCACGAAGGACGCTATCTCGTCGTTCCAGACGGGGCGGCCATTCATGTGGCAGGTAAGGTGGACGGTCGGGTTCCAGCCGCCCGACATGGCAAGGCAATCGGTGCGGATGTTGCGCGTGCCGCCCTTGTATCGGATGGTGATGTGGTCGAGCCCGTGGCGACCCGACGTGCCCACCACCTCGGCACCCGCAAAGACCGGGAAATCGCCGCCCGGGGCCGCATCCTCGCGCACGTCGATGATACCCGCCACGGTGATCCCGGCCGCGGCCAGATCGCGCGCGGTGCGGTGCGCGTCGTCATTGTTGGCAAAGACCGTCACCCGCCGCCCCGGCGCCACGCCCCAGCGGTTGAGATAGGCGCGCACAGCACCCGCCATCATCACGCCGGGCCGGTCATTGTCGGGAAAGGCGATGGGCCTTTCGATCGCGCCCGCCGCAAGGATCGAGGCGCGTGCCGCGATCCGCCAGAAACATTCGCGCGGGGCCGCACCTCCCGGCGGCAGGTGCCGCGCGACACGTTCAAGTGCTGCGAAGGTGCCCTGATCATAGGCGCCCGTGACGGTCGTGCGCGGCATCAGGCGGACATTGTCCATCGCGGAAAGTTCGGCCAGAACCTCCTCGGCCCAGTCATGCGCCTCGATCCCGTCGATATCTTCGACTTCTGCCAGAAGCCGCCCGCCCATCCGGTCGGTCTCATCGGCGAGGATCACATCGGCCCCGGCCCGGCCCGCGGCAAGCGCGGCCATCAGCCCCGCGGGCCCCGCCCCGATGATCAGCACATCGCAATGGGCAAAGGCCTTTTCATTGACCTCCCCATCATGGACAGCGGTCAGCGCCCCCAGCCCGGCCGCATGGCGGATCACCGGCTCGTAGAGTTTCTCCCATAACCCGCGCGGCCACATGAACGTCTTGTAGTAGAAGCCAGCGCCAAGGAACGGGGCCATCAGGTCGTTCACGGCCATAAGGTCGTGTTTCAGCGTCGGAAACCGGTTCTGGCTGCGGGCGACAAGCCCGTCATGAAGCTCCTGCACGGTGGCGCGGGTATTGGGGACCGCACCCGCCCCCTGCCCCACGGTGACCAGCGCGTTCGGCTCTTCGGACCCTGCGGTCAGGATGCCGCGCGGGCGGTGATACTTGAACGACCGGCCCACCAGCGAAACACCATTGGCCAGCAGCGCAGAGGCCAGCGTATCGCCCTCCCGCCCCTCGAAGCTTTTGCCGTCGAAGGTGAACCCAAGCGGCGCGGTGCCGATCCGGCCATGTCCGTCGATCCTCACGCGGGGGCCCCCGGCAGGGCCGCGCCGATGACCGCATGGGTCACCGTGTCGCGGGTGATCACGGCGATGGTGCCGCAGGGATCATGGCACCACAGATCCTGCGTGGGGCCTGCCGGATTGTCGCGCAGGTGCAGATAGTCGTGCCATGCCTCCGACCACTCGCCTCCTTCGGGCCGGTCAAGGGCCGCGCCGTGATAGGTGAATTCGCGGCGGTCGCGGTCACCGCAATTGGGGCAAGGCAGGCGCATGGCGGATGGCCCCTGTCAGCAATTGTCGACCGTGCGGGTATGCAGCATGCTGCCCCCGGCATCCTCGATGATGACATTGGCCACGCCGCCACCCTGGATGAAGGCGTTCACCGGCGGCTGCTGGCACAGGCCCGCGCCCAGCACTTCGGCGAACTGGGCCGGAAAGCCACCATCGACCCGCGCGCCGCGGGCCGGGTCGAACCGGAACCGGTAGTTGAACTGCCGCTGATCCAGCGACACGCCCGCGATACTGGCGCCGGGCGAGATTTCGGTGCCGACCTGGGCCTGTGCCTCGCGGACAAGGGCCTGAAGTTCCGCCGATTGGGCCGACGCGATTGTCGGGAGTGTCAGGGCCAGAACCATACCGATAAGACGACGTTTCATGTTACCTGTCTCTTTCTTCATGCGCGCCGGCCCGCGTCGGGGCCGGCAATTTCGGGGATGGCCGCACATTCTGCGGGCGGCCGCTCTCAGTGCAAGTTGTGCTGGGCGCCGGTGCCCTCTTCGTCCATGAGGCCGCGCCCGGTGCGGAACCTGTCCAGCCGGAACCCGGCCGCGGGTTCATGGTGGCGCCCCGTCGCGATCAGGTGGGCATAGGAAAAGCCCGATCCCGGAACCGCCTTGAAGCCGCCGTAACACCAGCCGCAATTGAGGAACACCCCCTCGACCGGGCTCAGGTCGATGATGGGTGATCCGTCGGGCGACATGTCCATGATTCCGCCCCAACTGCGCAAGACGCGGGCCTTGCCGATCATCGGCATGAGCGTCATCGCTGCCTCCATCACGTGCTCGGCCATCGGCAGATTTCCGCGCTGCGCGTAGGAGCTGTGGAAATCCAGATCGCCGCCGAAGACGAGCCCGCCCTTGTCGGACTGGCTGATATAGAAATGCCCCATGCCGAAACTGACCACATGGTCGATCACGGGTTTCAGCCCCTCGGTCACGAAGGCCTGAAGGACATGGCTTTCGATCGGCAGCCTCAGCCCCGCCATCGCGGCGACCTGGCTTGACCGGCCGGCCGCGGCCAGCGCCACCTTGCGCGCCCGGATCGCGCCACGCGTCGTCTGCACGCCGCGCACGCGACCACCCTCGATGTCGATGCCCGTCACCTCGCAATTCTGGATCAGGTCGACACCGCGCCTGTCGGCCCCGCGGGCATAGCCCCAGGCGACGGCATCGTGTCGCGCCGTGCCGCCGCGCGGATGGTAAAGCCCGCCATGGACGGGGAAGCGGGGGTTCGAGACGTCGATATAGGGCAGCATCTCGCGCACGTCGTCCGGCCCCAGCAGGACCGCGTCATCGCCCTGGTTGATCATCGCGTTGCCGCGCCGCACGAAGGCGTCGCGCTGCCCGTCATTGTGGAACAGGTTGATCAGGCCGCGCTGCGAATGCATCACGTTGTAGTTGAGGTCATCCTCCAGACCTTCCCACAATTTCAGCGAATGGCTGTAGAATTCGGAATTGCCGGGCAGGAAGTAATTGGCCCGCACGATGGTCGTGTTGCGCCCCACATTGCCGCCGCCCAGATAGCCGCGTTCAAGCACGGCGACATTGGTGATGCCGTGTTCCTTGGCAAGGTAATAGGCCGTCGACAGGCCATGCCCGCCGCCGCCCACGATGACGACATCGTATTCGCCGCGCGGATCGGGGTCGCGCCAGACGGGTTTCCAGCCGATCTGACCGCGCAACCCTTCGACCAATACCCTGAAACCGGAATACCCCATCGGGCCCTCCAACCTGCATTCGATCAAACCTTAGCAGGGCATCATGCAGGGGCAACGGGCGAGAACCGACAAGATATGACGGGTCTGAAACATCCCGGCGCGCGGCGGCGCCGGGACGGGCCGGTCAGCCGGCCATCCGGTAATAGGGCAGGCTGAAATTGTCCTCCATCCCGCCATTGCACAGGCCCATGTTCATGTCGGACGACCCCTGAATATAGTCGCCCGCGACCATGGACACGCCCTCCAACCCGTTGGGATGCGAGGAAAACTGTATGCTTCCGGCGGCAACGAACTGCCCGCCATAGGCTTGCAGGTTGCTGGCGAATTTCATGCTGCCAAGGGTCAGAAGCTGGGCACCGCCGCCTTCGGCACAATTGTCGTTGCGCCCGACGACAACCGCCTCCGGCCCGACAAAGGCCTGGGAATCGGTCGAGGTGCTGGCGATGACCACGTTCTCGAGCCGCAGAGCCTCGCCGAACTTGATCTTGCACGGCACGTTGATCACCACATCGTGGATGAGCCAGTCGCCGTCCTTGTCCTTGAGCTGAACGCTCTGCCCCGGCGAGCACATGATCCGGTGGATCGCGCCGGGCACGAAATCCTGCGGGAAAATCTGGTTGCCCGACAACTCGATGATCGTGCCGGAGGTGATGTAATCGGGCATGTGGTCGGACCCGATGTCGTCCATCGACGCGATGATCTCGGGCAGTTGCGCGACCAGCTTGGGTTCGTAATAGGCATCGCGCAGCGCCTCTTTCAGACCGTCATTCGATGCAAATCCATCGGCCGGCAATGCGATGTCGTTGCGATCGGGCATCGACACGACGGTGCCTTCTTCGAAGAAGTTGTCGGTCTGAAGGTCGACATAGGTGTTCGAATGCACGCAGAACCCGTTGTAAAAGCTGTTGTTGGTGCTGATGTCGACATAATTGTCGGCAAAGAAGCCTTCGTTCAGGCAGCCGGGTTCATAGAACTCGAAAACCGAATTCGACCGGACCGACCAATCGTCGATCCCGATCCATCCGGTAAGATGAGCGGCGATCGGATTGCCGCGCTCGGCGGCCCTTGCGGTCTGGACCATCACGGCATCGCGTGACTGGGGGTCAGGCACGAAGGTGCCGTTGTCCATGGTCCCGAAGATCACGACTTCGGGCGTGATCAGCCGGCCTTCATGTTCGGGCGGAAGCGAATGGTGGACGATCTCGATCGCCTTGGCGATGGCCAGATCCGGCTCCATCGACTGGCGGTTGAAGATCGCGGCATGGGCGGCCATGTCGGCGGCGTTCTGCAATTCGATCCGCTTGTTGTAGACGCGCGTGACATCGGCCGCGATCCCGCCCACGGCGCAGAACGTCACGAGGGTGAAGAGGCCCATCGCCGTGCCGGCGCCGTTTTCCGAACGGACAAAGCGCGCGGCCTTGCCGGTCATGGCCTCTCGCATTCCGGCAAAGGGCCGGCTCATTGCATGTACTCCACAAAGAACTGCGAGGCCACGTTGACGTGGTAGCCCGAGAACATGTTGAGCGTGCCGATATGGGCCAGATCCTCCACCGGCAGCTGGGCCGTGGTGTAGATCACGCCCTGATGCACCACCGTCTCGACGATCGGCTCGGCGGTCAGCGGGGCAAGGCGGTCGATGATGAATTGCCGGACGTCGGCCTCGGTGGCGAGGCGCCCGGTTGAAAAGGCGCGGTTGGCATCCTGCACGACGCGCATCGCCTGGCTTTGCCCGTAAAAGACAAGCGAGGTGTTCGTGATCAGCAGGATCAGGCCCATGAAGATCGGCAGCCAGAGCGCGGCTTCCACCGAAACCGATCCGTCCTGGCCGCGCAGCCATCGGTCAAGGCGCAGGCCGTTGCGCCGGGGAGTTGCCTTCGAGGTCATGACTGTCTCCGGATTTACCGAACAGTTGAAGATGAACCACGAACACTCGCACGGGTGTTTCGACACCTTTTGCGCATGTCCGGCGCTTTTGTTGGGCGGGAATTGGTCGAATCTGTGGCCGTGGCCGCAGACCCCCGGGCGCCCCACAAAGGACATCGCGCGGACCGGGGATCCGCGCGATGTCCTTTCGCGTTTGCGGGAAAGGCCGGGCCGGACGGCCTCAGATCGCCATGCGGTAGTAGTCGACCTCGAAATTATCGTCCATGCCGGCCCCGCAGAACCCCATGTTCATGTTCGAGGTCCCGTCGATCATTCCGCCCGAGACCATTGACGCGCCCTCGATGCCGTCGGCATTGGCGGCAAATTCGATATCCTTCAGCGCGATCAGCTGGCCGCCATACATGTGCAGGTCAGAGGCGAAATTCATCCCGCCATAGGTCAGAAGCTGGGCACCGCCACCGTCGGCGCAATTGTCGTCGCGCCCGACAACAAGGCCCGAAGACGAGTTGAACGAGGTCGCCGAGGTGTTCGTCGTGGCGATGATGACGTCTTCCAGCTGGATTCCGTTGGCAAACTTGATCTCGCAATCGGACACGATCACGACGTTGCTCAGGATGTTCGAACTGCCCGCCCCGATCGTGGCCTTGGAGCCGGGGCAGCTATGGATCGTGATGTGCCCTTCGGCGAAATCGTCGGTGGTCGGGCGCCGGTCATAGATCGACAGGACCGTGGACGAGGTGATGTAGTCGGGCGTGTAATCTTTGCCGAATTCCCGCAGACCGTCGAATATCTCGTCGATGTCGTTCAGAATGCGCAAACGGTAGGCCCCGCTGCGCAGCGCCTCCTCAAGGCCCTCGTTGGATTCGAACCCGGAATTGGGCAGATCGAGGTCCGCGGTGTCGGGCATCGACACCACCGTCCCCGGCTCGAAGGTGTTGTTGGAATTCAGCGAAACATAGGTATTCGAATGCAGGCAGAAGCCGTTGAAATAGGCATTGTTCGACTGGATATCGACGACATCCTCGGCGACGAAGCCTTCGCGAAAACACATGGGCCGGTAGGTGACATAGGTCGAATTGGTGCGCACGTCCCAGGAATCCTGGCCGATCCATTGCGCCAGAAAACTGAAGACGGGGTTGCCCAGTTCGGAGGTGCGGGCGGTCTGCACCATGACGGCGGAATTGGAGGCGGCGTCATGGATGAATTCGCCATCCTCCCAGCGCCCGAACCCGATCGTGTCGGCGCTGAGCAGGTGGCCTGCATGTTCGGGCGGCAGCGAATGCTGAACCAGTGCCAGCGCTTCGGCCTTGGCGTCTTCGGCGGACATCCGTTCCCGGTTGTAGAGCGCGGCATGGGCGGCCATGTCGGCAGCCACCTGCAACTCCACCCGCTTGTTGTAGACATGGGTGACATCGATGGCGAGCGCACTCACCCCCGCAAGAGTGATGAAGGAAAACAGCGACATCACGGTGGTCGATCCGTCGGCGTCCTTCGCGAACCGGCGCGCGGCGCGGCCGAGGTTTCCCAGGTGGCAAGCAATAGTCATTTTTCAGAACTCCACGAACATCTGCGACGCCACCGACACCCGATACTCTGAAAACATGTTCAGACTTCCGATATGGGCCAGATCCTCGACCGGGATCCGGGCAGTGGTGTACACTATGCCTTCATTCAGGATTGTTTCGACGATCGGGTCGTCGGTGAGATGGGCCAGACGCTCGATGATGAATGCCTCGGCTTCGTCTTCGGTCATGAGCCGACCGACGGACAAGGCGCGGTTGCCGTCCTGGACGACCCGCATCGCCTGGCTTTGTCCGTAGAAGACAAGCGACGTGTTCGCGATCACGAGGATCAGGCCCATGTAGATGGGCATCCAGAGCGCGGCCTCGACAGAGGCAGAGCCGGTCTGGGATTTCGCGAAACGCGATGTGTAACCACTCAACGCATGAAACACCTGTCCGGGCAGAGAAAGCATGACCACCTCCAAGACGCCAACAGCGTTATCTCGTTAACCTGAGTGGCAATCTTGTTGGTAAAGAGACGAACTTGGCGCCAATGCGGGCCATTTAGCGACCGTAGCCCCGGCGTTTCGGGCGTGAAACCGGGGGATTTGGGCGCGGCCGCCACATTTGCGTCCCGTTTCGGGCAAGGTCCGCCCCCTGCGCCCTGTTCCGTCACCGGAGACCGGGCTATCCGGATGGACAGATTGACGAGGGGCGATTCTCCCCTCGCGTGGCGGGCGGCGCACCCCGAAATGGGGCGCGCCGATGGCTGTCAGAGGCCCTTTGCGCGATAACTGGCCGCGACCCGGTCGATTGCGACAAGATAGGCCGCCGTCCTGAGGTCCTTGACATCCTCGCGTTCGCGCCAGACCCGTCGCATCGCCTGATAGGCGGTGCGCATCGTGTCATCGAGACCGGAGCGCACCAGTTCCAGCTCCCCCGCTCCGCGCAGATAACGCTCCTTGAAATCGGGCGACAGCGTCCAGCCGATACCGGTATCGGAAGACAGCCGTTCCAGTTCGTCCACGATCAACTGGTGGCGCGACTCTTCCTGGCGGCGCTGCATTCGGCCGAACCGGATATGACTGAGATTCTTGACCCATTCGAAATAGGACACCGTCACACCACCGGCATTGGCATACATGTCCGGGATGATGACCGTGCCCTTGGATGACAGCACCTCGTCGGCCCCGGCGGTGATCGGGCCATTGGCCGCCTCGATGATCAGCGGGGCCTTGATCCTCTCGGCATTGCCCAGATGGATCACGCCTTCCAGAGCGGCGGGGATCAGGATGTCGCAATCCTGTTCCAGCAATTCGGCCCCGTCGGCCCGATGGCTGGCATCCGGATAGCCGGTGATCCCGCCATGCTTGATGATCCAGGAATGCACGCCCTCCACGTCGAGCCCGTCGGGGCTGAACAAGGCGCCGTCCCGTTCGATGATGCCGGTGATCAGGCAGCCATCCTCGTCCTGAAGGAACTTGGCCGCGTGAAAGCCCACATTGCCAAGCCCCTGCACGATCACCCGCTTGCCCGCAAGCTTGCCCGACAGCCCGGCTTCGGCCACGTCCTCGGGATGGCGGAAGAATTCGCGCAAGGCATATTGCACGCCCCGGCCCGTCGCCTCGACCCGGCCGGCGATCCCGCCGGCATTGGGCGGCTTTCCGGTCACGCAGGCATTGCCGTTGATGTCGGTCGTGTTCATCCGCTTGTACTGGTCGGCGATCCAGGCCATCTCGCGCTCGCCCGTGCCCATGTCGGGGGCGGGGACGTTCTGGGCGGGGTTGATCATGTCGCGCTTGATCAGTTCATAGGCAAAGCGCCGGGTGATCAACTCCATCTCCTGATCGTCCCAGTCGCGCGGGTCAATGCACAACCCCCCTTTCGATCCGCCATAGGGCACCTCGACGAGGGCGCATTTGTAGGTCATCAGCGCCGCCAGTGCCTCGACCTCGTTCTGGTCGACGGTCAGGGCGAACCGGATGCCGCCCTTGACCGGCTCCATGTGTTCGGAATGAACAGAGCGATAGCCGGTGAAGGTCTGGATCCCGCCCCGCACCCGCACACCGAAGCGCACCGTATAGGTGGCGTTGCAGACGCGTATCTTTTCCTCCAGCCCCGGTGGCAGGTTCATCAGAGCCACCGCGCGGTTGAACATGATATCGACACTGTCCCTGAAGCTTGGCTCCCTCACGCGAACGTCTTCATCGCTCATGGATTAGGTCCTTCCGGTTTGGGCCGCGTTCCGCAGCTCCACATGTCCGGGCCGCGCAAGCCCGCGCCGCCCTCAACCCACCTTAGACCTGATTCGGTTTCGACCCCATGATGTTTCCCCCCGAAAGCGCCGGGGCGCCCGCGACCCGGGAAACCATGGATTCCCATCGTCGCGACAGGGCATTCAATGACCCGCCACCTGTCGGCATTGTTCCCGCGAAATGGCCGAAATACGGAGAATCCCGCCGACTTGCGCCCCATTCTCGCCCCAAAAATCTGAATAATTGCGTCGTGGAACAATGCGGCATGGCTGCCGTCGGTTTCGGCCTCGTGCAGGCCAATGTGAATGGGGACAGGTGACAGATGCGCAGCCCGGCAAGGACCCTTGAACAACGGCTTCGGAATTGCATCCGCGGAGAAGACGGCTCCATGGTCGTCTTCACGCTGTTCATCCTCGCGATGATGCTGATGGTGGGCGGCATTGCCGTCGACATGATGCGGTTCGAGAATTATCGCGCCCGCCTGCAGGCCACGATTGACCGGGCCGTTCTCGCCGCGGCCGATCTCGACATCTGCCTCGACGAGAACATCGACCCTGCCGACATCGTGAACGATTATGTCGCCAAGGCCGGCTTTGACGAACAGGTGGACGCGGTCGTGGTGAATTCCGGCACCGGGTCCTGCACGGTGACGGCGCAGGCCTCGATCGAGGTCAACACCATCTTCATGAAGGCCCTGGGTGTCGACAACCTGTCCACCCCGACCGCCGCCGTCGCGACCGAACGGGCGCCCAATGTCGAGATCAGCCTTGTTCTCGACACGTCCGGGTCGATGGGCCGAGAAGGCCGGATCGAGGCCCTGCGCCCGGCAGCCGCGGCCTTCGTGGACACCATCTTCGCCGGGTCACCGCCCGGACGCGTGTCGATGTCGATGATCCCCTATTCGTCGAACATCAATCTGGGACCCGCGCTGGCCGGGCAGTTCGATCGCGATTTCGCACATGACTACAGCTACTGCCTCGAGATGGAGAACCAGTTCTGGTCGGGTTTCGGTCTCGACCCCGACCGCAGCTTCGAACAGACGGCCCATGTCGATCCCTACCACTATTCCTATGCGTTTCCCCTTATCGAAGCGGATCGCTTCTTGTGCGACGTGCGGCCGGAAAACCATGTCATCGCCTGGGCCGATGCGCCCGGCCCCCTGACGACCGCGATCTCGGGCCTTCAGCCGCACGAGAACACCTCGATCGATTTCGGGGCGAAATGGGGCACCGCCCTTTTGTCGCCCGAATTCCGCAGCGTGTCCGACGCCTTGATCGCAAGCGGCGATGTCAGCGCGACACTGGCCGGTCGCCCGTTCGACATGAACGACCCCGACACCAGGAAGGTCATGGTTCTGATGACCGACGGGATGAACACCTATTACCACGACTTCAACCCCACCTTCCCACGCGGGATGTCGGACATCTACTACGATGCCGCGACCGATACCTATTACCTCGAAGAACGGGAAAACGGGGACCGGGACGGCGATGGCATCCTGAACGAGGACTTCTACGAGCCGGATTCCATGACCTATATCGACACGATCGATTTCGATGGGGACGGCATGCCGGATTTCCCGCAACTGTCCTGGAACGAGCTGTTCGACGAAATGTCCTTCGACGATCATGCCTGGTTCTTCCGAGGCAAGCAGCAGAACAACACCTCCTATTCCCAGTGGTCGACCGACCTCTTCGTCTTTGGCACGACCGCCGACAAGGACCGCAATCTTCTGAGGACCTGCGAGCAGGCCAAGAACGAAGATGTCGTCATCTTCACCATCGGCTTCATGGTGCCCGATCATTCCGTGCCGATCCTGGAGGAATGCGCCTCATCCCCATCCCATTTCTACAGGGTGGAGAATCTCGATGTGGCGTCGGCCTTCGACAACATCGCCCAATCCCTTTCAAACCTGCAGTTGATCCAATGACCAGACGTTCCCTGTTCACGGGACGGGCCCGCCGGTTCCGCCGCACCGAAGACGGCAGCAGCACGATCGAGTTCGCGCTTTTCGTGCCGTTCTTCCTGATGCTGTTCCTGTCCTGTTTCGAACTGGGCATGCTGATGGCGCGCAACGTGATGCTGGATCGCGGCGTGGATATCGCGGTTCGCGACCTGCGGCTGGGCAGCATCGCCCCGCTGAACGAGACGACGCTCAAGCAGAGGATCTGCGACGCGGCGGTGATCATTCCCGATTGCGAGAACCAGATCCGGCTCGAGATGCGACAGCTCGATCCCCGGAACTGGTCGCTGATCCCGCCGGGCGCCGATTGCGTCGACCGGGGCGACCCGGGTCTGCCGGCGCGTGAATTCGCGCCCTCGTCCAACAGCAACCAGCTGATCATCCTGCGGGCCTGCTCGCTTCTGGACCCGTTCGCGCCCTTCGCGGCCCTCGGCGCCGTGCTGAGCGACAACGGCGCGAACCCTTACGAGTTGGTCGCGACGACGGCCTATGTTGTGGAGCCCTGACATCATGGCACTCCGGTCAGACCGAAAGACCCGCCGACTGGTCTCGGCCATGCGCAAGGAAGACGGCAGCATCTCGGTTGAATCGATGCTGATGCTGCCGCTGCTGATCTGGTGCTTTCTGGGGGCCTATGTCTTCTATGATGCCTACCGGGCGCAATTCGTGAATGCCAAGGCCAGCTACACGATCGGCGACATCCTCAGTCGCGAGACGGATTACGTCACGCCCGAATACATGGACAGCATCTTCGATCTGCATCGGTTCCTCGTCGCGCGCTCGACGCCGGTCCGGCTGCGGATTTCGGTCATCACCTATGACGAGGACAGCGACCAGTATTCCGTGGTCTGGTCGGAAAACCGAGGCGGCGGCGGCACGATCGACAACGCCGCGCTCGGCGAGATGGTTCAGGCCATACCCCAGATGCCGGATGCGAGCCGCGCGATCCTCGTCCAGACCTCGATGGTCTACAGCCCGATCTATGCGGCGGGATTTGCCGATCTGCAATTCGACGATATCGTCGTCTCGCGGCCCCGCTTCGCGGGTCAGCTGTGCTGGAGCCCCGAAAGCGACAACCCCACCGCCCAGAACGCGACCTGCTGACGGGACATGCATCCGACATTGATCGCGGACCGGGTCAATACCACGAGAATGTACAATTCTCGACAACTCTCTGCCCTCACAGCGCCGCATATCTCCATCAATCATGAACGGGTGATGTCCCCGGTCGGCCCCGCCCGACCCAAGCAAAGTCTGGTTCCGGTATGGTAAGAGTGCGCAAAGTCCTGGCTGTATCCTTCGATCGGCTTGTGACCCGGCAAGACGGCTCCATGACCGTCTTCGCCCTCATGCTTTTGTCGATGATGCTGCTTGTGGGGGGCATCGCCGTCGACATCATGCGGTTCGAGACGAACCGGGCCCGGTTGCAGGCCACGCTGGACCGCGCCGTTCTTGCCGCCGCCGACCTGAGCGTCTGCCTCGATCCGGCACAGGATACCGAGGCCATTGTCGAGGATTACGTCGCCAAGGCGGGATTCGAGGATGAGCTTCAGGAGATCACCGTTGTCCAGCAATTCAACTCCTGCGCGGTCAGCGCCACGGCCGAGCTTGGCATCAACACGATCTTTCTCAGCAATGTCGGCGTCGACCGGCTCGTGACCGGCGCGGCAAGCGCCGCAAGCGAGGCGATGAACGAGGCCGAGATCAGCCTTGTCGTGGATATCTCGGGGTCGATGGGATCGGGCGGCCGGATCCAGGCCCTGCGCCCGGCTGCCGTCTCCTTCGTCGAAACGATCTTCGATTCGTTCAGCGCCGGATCGGTGTCGATGTCGCTGATCCCCTATTCGACCCAGGTCTCGATCGGCGAAGACGTGATCGACAGCTTCGACAACATCCATCACGACCACGATTACAGCCATTGCATCGATTTCGATCACTCGGCCTATCAGAACCCCGGGCTGAACATGAGCCAGCAATATCGCCAGGCCGCCCATATCGATGCCGACAGCTACAGCTACAATCGCAGCTACTGGGGGGCGAGCCGGTTCGTCTGCGACCCCAACCCCAATTCCGAGGCGATCCTCCATGCGGATGCCCCCGGCCCGCTCACGGCCCGGATCAACGCGCTGCAACCCTATGAGTGGACCTCGATCGAGATGGGCGCGAAATGGGGTGTCGCACTCCTCGACCCATCGACCGCCGACATCACCGACCATCTCAGCAGCCTGGGCCAGATCAACGCATCGGTCGCCGACCGCCCCCTGCCCTATGGTCAGAACAATTCGCTCAAGATCATGGTCCTGATGACGGATGGTGAAAACACCCAGAGCTATGAGTTGGACAACGCCTATCGTTTTGGCCAGTCAGACGTGTATCTCGACGACAATACCGGCCTTTACTACGTCGACGACCGCGAGAACGGCAATCGCGACGGCGACAACCGCTGGAACGAGAAATATTACCGGCCCAATTATGACGACTGGACAAACTCCCTTCCGGGATCAGCCCGTCAGCTGGACTGGACCGAACTGTTCGACCGCATCAACCTTGACGGTCATGCCTGGTATTTCCGCGCCGAGCAGGGTGACCAGAATGCCTATACCCAATGGTACAACAACCTGTTCACCACGACCTTTCAGCAGGACAAGAACAACCGGATGATCTCGATCTGCGACGAGGCCAAGCAGCAGGGCGTCATCATCTTCACCATCGGCTTTCAGGTGCCATCCGGTTCCCAGACATTGCTCGAGCAATGCGCCTCGTCTCCCAGCTATTACTATGACGTCAACGACCTCGACATCGACGAAGCCTTCACCTCGATCGCATCGCAGATCTCTGCCCTGAGGTTGATCCAATGACCCGGTTGTTTTCACGAGTGTCGGCCAAATCACGGTTCCTGAGGGACGAATCCGGGAACTCGACCATCGAATTCGCGCTGCTTCTGCCGTTCATGATCGCGATTTTCCTGTCGAGTTTCGAGCTGGGGATGCTGCTTGCGCGCAATGCCATGCTGGACCGTGGTCTCGATGTCGCGGTGCGCGAGGTGCGCCTGGGCATGTTGACGCCGCTGACCGAAGCCACGCTTCGGGACCGGATCTGCGACGCCGCGGTGATCGTCCCCGATTGCGATACCCAGCTGCGCCTCGAGATGCGCCCGCTCGACCCGAGGAACTTCACCACGATCCCGGCCGAGGCCGATTGCATCGACCGGGGCGACCCTGATGCCCCGCTGCGGCAATTCGTGCCGGGCGCCAACAACCAGCTGGTCATCCTGCGGGCCTGCGTGCTGATCGACCCGATCAGCCCGATGACCGGGCTTGGCAAGATGCTGAGCGACGCGCGATCTGACGGAGCCTATGCGCTGACATCGACCGCCGCCTATGTCGTGGAGCCGTGATCCGATGAAACTCCTGCGCAACACCATCCTGAACCGCCTGCGCCGGCTGTGCCTGCGCGAAGAGGGCAGCATGTCGATCGAGGCTATGATCATCGTCCCGATCCTCGTCTGGAGCATGCTGGGAAGCTGGGTCTATTTCGACGCCTTCCGCGCCCAGTTCGGCAATGCCAAGGCCAGTTACACGCTGGGCGACATCCTCAGCCGCGAAAGCGGTTACATCACCGATGACTACATCGACAGCCTCTACACCTTGCAGCGCTTTCTCGCGTCGCGGCCGGAGGACATCCGCCTGCGGGTCAGCGTCATAAAGTATGACGAGGATGACGATGCCCATTACGTTGTCTGGTCGGAAAACCGCGGCGGCGGGGGCACGATCGACGACGACGACATCGACAACATGCGGGACAGGATCCCGATCATGTCCGATGCCGGCCGGGCCATCATCGTGCAGACCTCGGTCGATTTCGAACCGGTCTTCGGCGGAGCCATCGGTGCGCTGACCTTCGATGATTTCATCGTGACCCGGCCCCGCTTTTCCGCGCAGGTCTGCTTCAATACCAACGCCAGCAATCCCGGCCCGTCAACGGCGATCTGCTAGGCCTCGCCGCCGCCCGAATGCCGCTTCGCCTCGATGCGCATGGCCATCTGCTCGGCCAGGAAGCGCGAGGCCCGTTGGGGCGTGACGCCGCCCACGCCGACACGCCGTCCGATCCGCCACCACAGGCCCGGAGCCCAGACCCGGCTGCCGCGCGTCTTCAGCACGATCAGGAAGCCGTTCGACGGCTTGAACGCGAAGGCCCCGCGTTCGACCTTCTCGATATCGTCCCATCGGGCAAGGACGCGGCCCGAGGTGTCCCGCAACCCCTCATCGGTCAGCTCCAGCCGGTGCGCCGTGGCCCGCCTCAACCTCTCGCCCCCCAGAAGCGTCACGACACCCATGACGATCAGGAACACCGCCCATCCCGGAGCAGGCGGCTGCGCGAAGGCGATCCACAGGAAAAGCGCACTGAGCGAATAGAGGATGCCCACCGCAAAGGCGCGCCGTCCGGCCGACGGCTCGAGACGCAGGATCACCCCGTCTTCGCCCGGATCAAGTATCATCGTGGCATCCTCCCGGCTCGCTGACATTCGATACGCCGGATCATGGGCCCGTGACCAGCCCCGGGCGCCATGTCCGGTCCGGACCGGCGCCGACCTCGGCCGCGCTTGCCCGTCCCTGGCCATTCGGCCTAGGGTCTGGCCGAGCCATTCCGGACGCTGTCATGATAACCCGCCGCACCATTCTGTCCCTGGCCGTCATCGGCGCCGTCGCGGGGTGCGGCAACTGGCCCGATCCGGCGATCCCCGGTGCGGCCGAGGCGCGCGCGGCCCCCTGGCCCACGCTTGTCCCGCTGCAGGATATCGTGGCCGGCGGCGCGACGCTTTCGGAACCACCGGTCCCGCCCGCCGCGCGGATCGCCGCGCTGGCCGCAAGGGCCGCGGCGCTGAGGGGGGCCGTGATCGACGCACCGACCCGCGCGCGCATGTCCCGGGGCGTCGATCTGCGGCCATTGCAGGGCGCGCGTTGATCTGCTCCCCGCTTCGCGGTAACAGCCTCGTGCCGAAATCGTTCAGAAAGCACCCAGATGTCCAAGTCCAGCGCCGCCGCATCTCCTCTTCGCCTTGGTATCGCGGGGCTTGGCACCGTCGGAACCGGGCTGATCAGGATCATCCAGGGCCAGGCCGAATTGCTGTCGGCGCGCACCGGGCGCGAGATCACGGTCTCGGCGGTGTCGGCCCGCAGCCGCGACAAGGAACGCGGCGTCGATATCGGCCCCTATGACTGGGAGGATGACGCCGTGGTCCTTGCCCGGCGCGACGATGTGGACATCTTTGTCGAGCTTATGGGCGGCTCCGACGGTCCGGCCAAGGCCGCGACCGAGGCCGCGCTTGCCGCCGGCAAGGATGTGGTCACCGCCAACAAGGCGCTTCTTGCGATCCACGGGCAGGACCTCGCGCTTCGGGCCGAAGAAGCCGGGCGCGTCATCCGGTTCGAGGCGGCCGTCGCCGGCGGCATCCCGGTCATCAAGTCGCTGACCGAAGGTCTGGCCGGCAACGAGATCGTCCGCGTGATGGGCGTCATGAACGGCACCTGCAACTACATCCTGACGCGGATGGAGGATGCGGGCCTGCCCTACGAGGAGGTCTTTGCCGAGGCCGACGCCCTTGGCTATCTCGAGGCCGATCCAAATCTCGACGTGGGCGGCATCGACGCGGGCCACAAGCTGGCGCTTCTGGCCTCCATCGCGTTCGGCACCCAAGTCGATTTCGGCGCGGTCGAACTGGAGGGTATCGGCGCGATCACGATCGAGGATATCCGGGCTGCCGCCGACATGGGCTACAAGATCAAGCTGCTGGGCGTGGCGCAGATGACCGGACGCGGGCTTGAACAGCGGATGAGCCCCTGCCTCGTGCCCGCGACCTCGCCCCTTGGCCAGTTGCAGGGCGGCACGAACATGGTGATCCTCGAGGGGGACGCGGTGGGCCAGATCGTCCTGCGCGGCGCCGGCGCGGGCGAAGGCCCGACCGCAAGCGCCGTCATGGCCGACATCCTCGATATCGCGCGGGGGCTGCGCCTGCCGACCTTCGGTCAACCGGCCGCCACGCTGCGCCGGGCCCGCGCGGCACGGGCCACGCTTGCGGCGCCGCATTACCTGCGGCTGCACCTCGTCGACAAGCCCGGTGCGCTCGCCAAGATCGCCAGCGCCCTTGGCGAGGCGGGCATCTCGATCGACCGGATGCGGCAATATGGCCATCAGGACACCACCGCCCCGGTGCTGATCGTGACCCACAAGACCACGAGCGCCGCGCTGGATGAGGCGATGCTGGCCTTCGAGGGAACGGGCGTTCTGGTCGATACGCCCGTCGCGATCCGCATCGAGGATGTCTGACAGGACAGGCAAAACGATCAATTCCGCAGCGCCCGGGCCGAAATGACCCCGCGTTAGCGTTCACACGGTTGTCACCCGGGCATGGCTGACGCTAGGTGCGCCCAAAGCTTCAGAAAGGTATCCCATGGCCTCCCCCGAATTTCACGATCGCATGTTGTCCCTTGGTCTTGCGCGCGTCTCCGAGGCCGCGGCCATCGCCTGCGCCCCGCTGATCGGCCGTGGCGACGAAAAGGCCGCCGACCAGGCCGCGGTGGACGCGATGCGGACCCAGCTCAACCACCTGGATATCCAGGGCGTCGTCGTCATCGGCGAGGGGGAGCGCGACGAGGCGCCGATGCTTTACATCGGAGAGGAGGTCGGCGACGGCAAGGGCCCGTCGGTCGACATCGCGCTGGACCCGCTGGAAGGCACCACGCTGACCGCCAAGGACATGCCCAACGCGCTGGCCGTGATCGCCATGGCGCCGCGCGGCACGCTTCTTCATGCGCCCGATGTCTACATGGACAAGCTGGCCATCGGCCCCGGCTTCAAGCCCGGTGTCGTGACCCTTGCCATGAGCCCGGCCGAACGCGTCTCGGCGCTGGCCGCGGCAAAGGGCTGCTCGGTCAGCGACATTACGGTCTGCGTCCTCGAACGGCCCCGGCACGAGGACATGATCGCCGAGATCCGGTCGACCGGCGCCGCGATCCGGCTGATCACCGATGGCGACGTGGCCGGCGTGATGCATTGCGCCGAACCGCACCTGACGGGCATCGACATGTATATGGGGTCGGGCGGTGCGCCCGAGGGCGTTCTGGCCGCGGCCGCGCTGAAATGCATGGGCGGCCAGATCTACGGCAAGCTGATGTTCCGCAACGACGACGAACGCGACCGCGCCCGCAAGGCCGGCATCACCAATTTCGAGCAGGTCTATACCCGCGACGACATGGTGACGGGCGACGTGATCTTTTCGGCTACCGGCGTGACCGACGGATCGCTGCTGCCGGGCATCAAGCGCGAGCCGGGCTATGTTACCGCCGAAACCATCCTGATGCGGTCCAAGACCGGGTCGGTCCGGCGCATGGTCTATCGCCACCCTCTGGATTGACCGGGCGGGCGGCGGGGTTTTCCGCGCGCCCGCGGCAAACAGACATGGCGAATCCTTTCGTCCAGCCCTAGTGTGCGCCAATGGCTGACACACTGGATATGGACGGATTTCTCGGCGTTGCCCGCTCTGTCACCGGGCGGCGCTGGGTCGGCCCGTCGATCGAGGAGGACCGGCTGGCCGAGCAGATGGCACAGGCCACCGCCCTGCCCCCCGCCCTGTGCCGGATCCTGGCCCGGCGCGGCGTGCCCGCACCCGAGGCCGAGGCGTTCCTGTCGCCCACCTTGCGCGACCTTCTGCCCGATCCCGCCCAACTCAAGGATATGGGGCGGGCCACGGCACGCATCCTCGCCGCCCTGACCGGGCGCGAACGGATCGCGGTCTTTGCCGACTACGATGTCGACGGCGGCGCCTCTGCGGCGCTCCTGTTGACATGGCTGCGCGAACAGGGCCATGGCGCCACGCTCTATGTCCCCGACCGCATCGACGAGGGCTATGGCCCCAACGACGAGGCGATGGCCATGCTCGCCCGCGATCACGACCTGATCGTCTGCGTCGATTGCGGCACGCTCAGCCATGGTCCGATCGCGGCGGCACGGGGCGCGGATGTCGTGGTCCTGGACCATCACCTGGGCGGCGAGACGCTGCCCCCCGCCCTTGCCGTCGTGAACCCCAACCGGCAGGACGAACCGGGCGATCTGGGGCATCTCTGCGCCGCGGGCGTGGTCTTTCTGGTGCTGGTCGAGGCCAACCGGCAGCAGCGCGCGCAAGGCAGGGCCGGACCCGACCTGATGTCCCTGCTCGATCTGGTGGCGCTGGCGACCGTGGCCGACGTGGCGCCTCTCCATGGCGTCAACCGCGCCTTCGTGCGGCAGGGGCTGGCGGTGATGGCCCGGCGGGCGCGGCCCGGCCTTGTGGCACTGTCGGATGTGGCGGGGCTCGATACCGCGCCCAAGGCCTATCACCTGGGCTACATGCTGGGCCCGCGGGTGAATGCGGGCGGCCGGATCGGCAAGGCCGATCTGGGCGCGCGGCTTCTGTCGACCACCGATCCCCACGAGGCGGCAAGCATTGCCGATCGCCTCAACGAATTGAACGCCGAACGCCGCGAGATCGAAACCGCCGTGCGCGACGCCGCCCTTGCCCAGGCCGAGGCCCGGGGTCTGGACGGCCCGCTGGTCTGGGCGGCGGGCGAGGGCTGGCATCCGGGCGTCGTGGGCATCGTGGCCTCTCGGCTCAAGGAGGCGACGAACCGCCCCGCCATCGTGATCGGCTTCGACGGCGACGAGGGCAAGGGCTCGGGCCGGTCGGTCTCGGGCATCGACCTCGGCGCGGTGATCCACAAGGCCGCGGCAGAGGGCCACCTGATCAAGGGCGGCGGCCACAAGATGGCGGCCGGCCTGACCGTTGCGCGCGACGCGCTCGAGGCTGCGATGGACCGGATCGGCGCGCTTCTGGCGCGGCAGGGGGCCGATGCGCTCGGCCCGGCCGATCTGCGCATGGATGCGGTTCTCATGCCCGGCGCGGCCAGCGTCGAACTGGTCGAACAGATCGAACAGGCCGGCCCGTTCGGCGCGGGCGCCCCTGCCCCGCGCTTCGCCTTTCCCGATGTGATCATCCAGTCGACGCGGCAGGTCGGGACAGGCCATCTCAAGATCGGATTCGGCGACGGCATGGGCGCGCGTCTCGATGCCATTGCCTTCGGCGCGATGGACAGCCCGCTGGGGCCCTTTCTCGAGGCCCGGCGCGGCCACCGGGCCCACCTGGCCGGCCGAATCGAGATCAACACCTGGCAGGGCCGCCAGAGCGTGCAACTGCGCCTCGAGGACGCAGCAGAGCCGGTCTGAACGCCCCGCCCCGGCCCTTGTGCAAAAACATCGCCAGGCCGCGTGATTTTTTGAATCGAATCCTCTTGCGCGCCCGCCAAGCTTTGCCTAAACAGCGCCTCACCAACCGGCTTGGCCCGTTCGTCTATCGGTTAGGACGCCAGGTTTTCAACCTGGAAAGAGGGGTTCGATTCCCCTACGGGCTGCCATTTTTAAAATTTTTTTCAATTTAATCAATGACTTGGCAGGGCGCCAGGAATTGTCCCGCCATCTGTCCCACCATTTTTCAAACCGCTTGATGGGGCCCATTTTGGGGGGGAACCCGGAGATTGCGGGGCGCAGAAAATGCAACCCCGCCATGGTATGGCCACCGATCCGTTTAGACCTGGCCGGAATAGATTCGCTCCGCTCAGGACTCTATGACGCGGACGTTCGCCGTGGTCGTGTCGCGGAGTTGGTGGAAATTCGAGGGCGGCGTAATCTCCGGGTGAACTGACACCCACCGAACCGGCGGCGGCAACCGCCAGGGAGATCACGCCATGAACCAGAATACCGATACTGCGAGCTTTGCGCTACTGGCCGGGGAAGCCGGGTTTGACCCGATCGAAGATCGACTGCGGGCGAACGTCCGCGCGACCATCGAGGCGGTGTTCGAAGAGGAGCTGGCCCTCTTCCTC